>Ga0209084_1000081_pt1 | contig 92176 bp, 94 predicted proteins | sample C_130820_MF_Meta_FD_187309 | JGI IMG/M metagenome (GOLD analysis project Ga0209084, IMG submission 187309) | Freshwater microbial communities from Lake Croche, Canada to study carbon cycling - C_130820_MF_MetaG (SPAdes) (version 2) | ecosystem: Environmental > Aquatic > Freshwater > Lake...
CCGCCATGGGGCATATCACCGGTGATGAAGTGCTCATCGGAATGACACAGACCCGATGCGACATTGCGCACGAGCAGTTCACTACCGCGCGGTTCGTCGATCTCGATGTCCTCGACCGACCAGTTCTTGTCCTCGGGCCCCCACAACATTGCAGCGCGGCTCTTGATCATGATTCCCCCTTGTGGCGACGCAGTTAGCGCCGCAGATGAGTTGACAGATTCGTGGTGTTGTCAGTGCTGAGCTGTTGTCATCGCTGAACTGTTGTCAGAACTGACGAGTGATCGATGCGTGGATCAGTGCGGCTGACGCTGCACGAACTGCTTGCAGTTGTCGTACATCACGAGCTGCTGTTCGGCATCGGTGAACCCGGCCTCGGTGAGATCAACCGTGAATGACAGCGGATCGACGAGACCCTCGGTGTGCGGCCAGTCGGAACCGAGCAGCAGATGATCGGCCGGCATGATGTCGCGGAGCTTGTCGAGATCGTTCTCGTAGAACGGTGAGACCCAAACGTTGGTCTTGAACTGCTCGATCGGGTTGTTCTTGAAGGCCGACGGCGTCTGGCTGTAGATCTTGCCCAGACGCTTGAGCAGCGGTGCGACCCAATCTGCGCCGGTCTCGATGGTGGCGAACCGCAGATGCGGGAAGCGATCGAGCAGACCGTGCAGGATGATGGCCGCGAAGGTGTCAGCAACTGCATCATGCGACAGCGCCTGGCGCAGTGGTTCGAAGCGATGCGCTTCCATCTCGGCGCTCTCACCCCACATGGTGATGAGGTTGTAATAGGCGTTCGCGCCACCGTGATAGGTGACAGCTACGCCGGACTCCTGCACCCGGGCCCAGAACGGATCGAAGCGCGGATCGGCCGGGGACTTCATGCCCTCCACCGTGGTGACGGGACCGGTCTGGATGACGATGCAGCGGGCATCGCGCTCAAGCACCCATTCCAACTCGGCCATGGCGTTATCGAGATCAGAAAGCGTGATGTACGGGATACCGAAGATGCGCTCTTCGTAGGCGAAGCCCCAGTCCTCTTCGAGCCAGCGGTTGAAGGCGCGGAACGCAGCCTGCATTGCCGGCAGATCATGGATGAGGGCTTGCTCCATGCCGACACCCAGCGTCGGGAAGAACAGCGCGCCCTCGATACCGAGGCTGTCCATGGTCTTGAGACGGATCTCACGGTCGCGGTATGCGGGATCGCAGGGAAGCAGTTCGCCGAAGAGATCCTTGACGCTGTCACCCTTGGGGTTGTTGCCGCGGAAGTACTCCTCGAGGCTGCCCGGTGCCGAAAGCATGTCGAACGTGGGGTTCGGGATGAACCGGTTGATCTTGCCGCCCACCAACAGCATCTTCTTGCCGTTGACATCGGCCCACTGCATGCAGCGACGCTTGAATTCGGGCTCGATGTAGCGGGTGAACGCGTCTTCGGCCTCGTAGTAGTGGTTGTCGGCATCGAAAGCCAGACGAATATCGGTCATGTTTCCCCCTGGTACGAGCCCCGACAGCGGGGCCGCTGATCTCCTGCGTGATGCGGCGGTATGCCGAACCATCCGGCGGAACGCAATCACGATCCGATCCGGAACGCCTACCGTAGCCAACACGACGGGGCCGATACACCGCCGAAGCTCCCCAACAAGGACGATCCGCAGATGACCGATGCCATCTCCCCACCCGTGCTCGATGATCCCGCGGGACTCACCCCTGCCTGGGTATCGGCGGCGTTGGCCAGCACCGGCGTCGAGGTCGAGATCACCGATGTGCGTCCCGAGCGGGTTGGCACCGGTCAGATCGGCACCAGCTACCGGCTTCACCTCACCTACGCCGACCCGGCAACTGCTGCAACTGCAGGCGCACCGGCCTCGCTGGTGGCCAAGATGGCCGGCGGCGACCCCGCCAGCCGCGACCTCATCTCCGACGGGTATCGAAACGAATACGGCTTCTATACCGAGATCGCCGACACCGTTGCCATCACGACTCCTCGCTGTTGGTACGCCGTGATCAGCGATGACAACACCTGCTTCGTGCTGTTGCTCGATGACCTCGCGCCCGCCGAGCCCGGCGAACAGGTGCGCGGCTGCACACTCGACGAAGCCCGTCTCGCGCTCATCAACCTCGCCGGTCTTCATGGTCCGCGCTGGTGCGATGACTCGCTGCGCTCGATTCCCTGGATGAACCAGCAGACGGCCGAGGGCGCTGCCTTCTACGGCGATGTGTTGGCCGGAGCAGTAGAGACCTTCAACCAACGGTTCGCTCATCTGCTCCCCGCCGCCGATGCCGAACTGTTCACCACCATCCCCGCCCACCTCGGTGAGTGGATGATGACCCGTCCCGAACGGTTCTCGACCATTCACGGCGATTACCGACCCGACAACCTCATGTTCCTGCCCGATGGCAGCGCGGTGTCCACTGTCGACTGGCAGACCCTCGGGCTCGGACTGCCCGGTCGCGATGTCGGCTACTTCCTCGCCACCAGCATCGACCCGGCGTTGCGCCGCACCCATGAGCGCGAACTCGTCGGCACGTATCACGAGGCACTGCTCGCCGGCGGAGTCACGGGCCACTCCTTCGAGGAATGTTTCGAGGACTACCGACTCGGCACCATCCAGGCTCCGCTCATCACGATTCTCGGAGCGGTCTACGCCAGTGCCGAGCCCACGCCTCAGTCAGACGCCATGTTCATGGCCATGGCCACGCGAGCAGCCGACGCCATCCGCGACCTCGACCCCCTCTCGCTGCTGTAGCCGGACGCAGCTGTAGCTGAGCGCGGCTGAAGGTCGGCGAGGCTGTAGCCCCGCGCGACTGAAGACCTGCGCGACAAAGGGCGACCCGCAGGCCGCCCTTCGGACAACAACGCTTCGTGCAACAACATTGTGCAGGCCAATACTGTGCCCGAAGGCGGCAGAACTAGGCCTGCAGGAACTTGATGCCGGTGGGTGCGGTCTGGAAGACCTCGGACGACATGCGGGCACCGAGCTTGGTGGCATCCCACTTCTTGTTGCCGCTGGTGATGGTGACGCGCTCGCGCCAGCCCTGCATCCAGATGATCTGGTCGTACAGGGCACGAATGACCTGACCGTTGACATAGGAGGCCTGATCGCTGGCCAGCCAGGCCACCAGCGGTGACGAGTTGCCCGGATCCATCGGGTGGAAATCGTCGTCCGCGATGTCGTCGGGCTCAAAGGCCTCGCCGGCGCCGGGCATGGTGGCGGTGATGCGGGTGAGGCCGGCCGGGCCGACGCAGTTGGTGGTGACACCGATAGCGGCGAGCTCCTGGGCCAGCGTCAGCGTGAGACCGGCGATGGCAGCCTTCGCTGTTGCGTAGTTGGTCTGGCCGAAGTTGCCGCCGAGACCAGCGCCGGACGTGGTGTTGATGATGCGACCGTTGAGCTTCTCGCCCGCCTTGGACTGCGCACGGAAGTACACCGCAGCGTGATGGCACATCGACCAGGTGCCGCGCACATGCACACCCATGACGGCGTCGAAGTCGGCGACCGGCATGTTCCAGATGGCGGCGTCACGCACGATGCCGGCGTTGTTCACGACGATGTCGAGACGGCCGTAGGTGTCGATGGCCTGCTTGACGAGTTCGCCGCAGGCATCGTGGTCGGTGACGTTGCCGTAGTTCGGGGTGGCCTCGCCACCGCGCTCGGCGATGAGCGCAACGGTTCCATCGGCCGCACGGCCCGAACCCTCACCAGTGACACTGCCACCGAGATCGTTGATCACGACCTTGGCGCCGTGCTTGGCGAGTTCCATTGCGTGACCACGACCGATGCCGTGACCCGAACCGGTGACGATGGCGACCTTGCCGTCGAGCATGCCCATGAACATTTCCTTCTTCTCGAGATGGATCGACAGCAGAGACACTGCCGACTCGCGCTGGCTGATCCGGCCGGGCCGGTTGCAGCGACTTCGTAGTATGTCCTAGCAGGGCTCGGCACCTGAGCCCCAACGCCGGATTCCGCCGCCGGATTCCAGCTGCCGGCCGCCTGAGGGGGATCATCGTGAACGATCGGGTCTACACACACGAGTTCATCGACATCATCGGTCCCAACCGGCCCCAGTACATGCACCATATGACCGCCAACTGGAGCCCAATCGGCCAGGACGAGCGCGACCAACGCTGCTTCGGGGTCTGGGGCGCGGTGGGTACCACCACCCGCTGGCCCCGAGTGGTGAACATGTGGGAGGAGAAGGGATTCGACGGCCTCGCTGCTGCGTTCGGCCATGAGCTCGGCCGGCCCAACCTGCAGGACGAGAAGCTCGAGAAATGGTGGAACGAAGCGGCGAACTATCGCAGCGGCGGCTTCGACCGGGTGCTCATCCCCGCTCCATGGACCCGAACCATCGAGGAACTCTGCGCCGATGGCGTGAAGGGCACGGCGTACGCGCATGAGACCATCACGCTCGATCCGGGCGGAGCCGACGACTTCCTCTCGATGGTTCGCGACGAAGCGATCGATGCACTCGGTCCCTTCGGTTGGGAACTGGTCGGTGCGCTCAAGACCTCGATGCACGACGATTCCGAGTGCATCCTGATCTGGGCGATCCCGAGCTGGCAGCAGTGGGCCGAGGTCGAGAAGGCCTACGGACGCGACCGCGCGCTGCGATCCTGGCGCGATCGGTGCTGGAGCGGAACCTCCTTCGAACGCTTCCTGATGTGCGATGCCCCGCTGTCGCCCATGAAGATCGGCCGCCAACCAGCCCGCTCCGATCGTGAACCGCACTGGTCGGAGTGAGAACATCACCCCCGAAGCCTCGGCACCACCCCCCGGCCGCCGGTCCACCGGGCAATCAACGAACTCGCCGCAGTTGAACCACCACCGATAGGACGCTCCGTGCACCTCCGTGACTCTGAATCCGATGCCGAGTTCCGCGCCGAACTTCGCGCATGGCTCGCCAATGCGGTGCCGACGCTGCCGGCACCACCCGATGCCCAGGACTGGCCCGGCCGCCGTGCGTACGACACGGTCTGGCAGCGCATGCTCTCCGACGCGGGGTATGCCGGCATCAATTGGCCGGCCGAGTACGGCGGCCGTGGGGCCACACCAACCCAGCATCTCATCTTCCTCGAAGAAGCCGCTGCGGCTAAGGCCCCCGACGTGGGTGTCGGGTTCGTGGGTCAGATGCACGCCGGGCCCACGCTCATCGCCGAGGGCACACCCGAGCAGCAGGCCCATCACCTTCGCGGGATCCTCACTGGCGACCATGTGTGGTGTCAGGGATTCTCCGAACCGGGCGCCGGCAGCGACCTCGCCAGCCTGCGCACCCGGGCCATTCGCGATGGCGACGATTATGTGGTGAGCGGCCAGAAGATCTGGACCAGCCACGCAATGGTCGCCGACTACTGCGAACTGCTCGTGCGCACCGACCCCGATGTCCCGAAGCACAAGGGCATCACCTGGCTCATCATGCCGATGGACGCACCGGGTATCGATGTGCGCCCGCTCATGACCGTGCAGGGCTCGGCCGAGTTCGCCGAACTGTTCCTCGATGAGGTGCGCATCCCCGTGACCAATCGCGTCGGCGATGAGAACGATGGTTGGCGGGTCACCAATGTCACGCTCAGCTTCGAACGAGGCACCGGATTCGTCGGCGAACTGCTCGACACCACCAACATCATGGGTGAGCTCGTTGAACTCGCCCGACGCACGCCTCGCGGTGCGGGCACTTTGTGGGACGACGACGGACTGCGACGCGACATCGGCGCCATCGCCGCTGAACTCGATGCGCTGTGGGCATTCACCAAACGCAATGTGTCGCAGGGCGCCAAGGGCGGCATCGCCATGGGCGCGGGATCCGCATTCAAGATGAGCTACGCCACCGTGGTGCACAAGCTCGGCGATATCGCACTTCGTGTGCTTGATCGCTCCTCACTGGCCTTCGACGACATCGATGGCGAACCCACTGGTGCGCAGATCCATCACAAGCTGAAGGGCTTCGCCGTCGGCATCGGTGGCGGCACCTCACAGATCCAGCAGAACATCATCGCCGAGCGCGTGCTCGGCCTTCCCCGGGAGCGTTGAACTATGGATCTTGATCCGTCAGAGGACCAGCGCGAACTGCAGCAGATGATCAGTCGCTTCAGTCTCGATCGTTTCCCCGCCGACACCGTGCGCGACTTCGCTGAACCCGGTCGCTTCGACCGTGCGGCATGGCGCGAACTCGCCGAGCTCGGCACCTTCGGTATTGCTCTGCCCGAAGGCGACGGTGGCGTCGGCCTGCGTTGGATCGACACGGTGCTCGTGCACGAAACCCTCGGTGCCGCGCTCACCCCCGGCCCACTGCTGGCCGCCACGCTCGCGGCCGGTCTCGTGCCCGGGGTGCTCGAGGGAAGTGTCGTACCCACAATCGTCGAACGGCCGGCCCATGGCCCAGCGATCATCGAGCATCTCTCCGTCGCCGATGTACTGCTGGTGATCGAGACCGACGGCGTACGTCTTGTCGACCCAACCACGCTCGACGCACAACTGCTCGTCGAACCAACCGATCCGGCAACCCCGGTGTCATTGGTGCGTGACCTCCCCGTTGGTGAGCTCCTTGCCGATACGGCAACCGCTGATCGCTTGCGCCTGCTCGGTTCATTGCTGGCTTCGGCGCAGCTCGTCGGAAACGCCGAGGGCAGCACCGCGCTGGCCGTGAACTACGCGAACGAGCGCGAGCAGTTCGGGCGCCTCATCGGTTCCTTCCAGGGACTCAAGCATCTGCTGGCTGACTGCTTCGCCCGCACCGAAGTTGCCCGCTCCGCTGTTTGGGCTGCGGGCGTGCTCGTCGACGAACCCGAAGCCGGCGATCTGCGTCGGGCCGTGGCCGGTGCTCGCGTGCTTGCGGGGCGTGCTGCCACTGAGAACGGCAAGACCTGTGTGCAGGTGCACGGCGGCATGGGCTTCACCTGGGAGGTCGACGCCCATCTGTTCCTCAAGCGGGCATGGGTCCTCGAAACCGCATTCGGTTCCATCGATGAAGCCGCCGAACTGGTGGCCGGGGCGCTCGCCGCTTCATTGCAGTAGTCGCGTCCCGCATGACTCGCGAACGCCCTGACGCACTGGTTAGGGGCGATCGTCAGGAGACTTGGACCTCGGCATCGATCAGTTCGGTGAGCTGACCGAGCGCATCGACGATCGCCTTGGTCTCGGCGCGGGTCGCTCCGAGCGAGCGCTCCCACGCATGGAGATCAGCATTGATCTTCTTGGCCAATGAGATGCCCGCGGCAGTGGCTTCGACCACGACCCGGCGACGATCTGTTGGATCTGGGAGTCGGCGAACCAGCTTCGCTCGCACCAACCGATCGATGGTGAGTGTCATGCCGCCGGTGGTTCGGCCGAGCACCTCACAAATGGTGGTCGGCGCACTGCGATGCTGCGGTGACCGACGGATCACACCCAGTACCAAGTAGTCGGCCACGCTGATGCCGTGCGCACCAGTGATCTCGGCGAGAACCCGATCAACAGCAACGTTGAGGCGAACGACGTGCCCGAGCAGACCATCTGACGCGGGCTCGTCGAACGAGGCCGAACGGGACACCCGACTCACGCAGTGATGCCGAAACGTTCGAGACCGTAGGCCGCGATGGCGTTGCCGCGCAGCACGGCGTAGCACTCCTGCGCATTCATTCCGGCCGCGGCGAACAATTCGCGGGCAATCTTGCGTGAATGCGGGAAGGTGCCATCGCTATGCGGGTAGTCGGTCTCGAACAGGATCTGATCGATGCCGACATCGTTGCGACATTTGAGGCCGTGCAGGTCGTCGAACACACAGCCGAAGACCCGACCCTTGACCTGCTCGCTCGGTGCCACGAGCACATCGTCGACGTCGCCGCGACCATCGCTCCACACGGCATCCATGCGCTCGAGCTGGAACGGCATCCAGCCCACCTGGCTCTCGGCGAACGCGATCTTGAGATCGCTGAAGCGCGAGAGCGTGCCGGAGAACACCCAGTCGCACAGCGAACCCTGGGCGTTCTGCGCGTACATCGACATCGACGTGGCGAGCGGGGCGTCGTCGGAGGTGGTGGGCATGCTCGACGAGGAACCGATGTGCATCGACACCGTGGTGTTGGTCTCCTGACAGGCCTGCCACAGCACATCCCACACCCCGGTGTAAAGCGAGGGCTGCCCGAGTTTCGCCACGTTCTCGGAGAAGGCAATGGCGAAGCTGCCCTTGTCGGCGCAGCGACGCATTTCGTCGGCTGCCAGTTGTGGATCCCACAGCGGCACAAGTGTGAGCGGAATGAGCCGACCCTTGCCCTCACCGGCGCACCATTCGTCGATGATCCAGTCGTTGTAGATGCGCAGACACTGCAGCGAGAAGTCTTTATCGGCCCGTTCGAGGAACCCCTGGCCGGCGAAGCGGGGGAACACATTCGGGTAGTTGATCGCCGCTTCGACATGGTTGGCGGTCATATCGGCCAACCGGTCGGCCTGGTTCCAGGTTCCGGGGCGGAAGTCCTCATAGACAGCCGGGATATTGCGCTGCTGGTCGCGGGGCACGCCGGCGGGGGCATGCAAGAAGCCGGTGGGAACAGCCATATCGTCGAAGAGCCAGACATCGCACCACTGTCCGTCATCGACATTGCGTTCGAAGCCGTAATGGCCGCCCTTGAACACGAGCTTGCACTTCTCGCGCACAGTTCGCGGGCCGCGATCGCGCAGCGTTTCGGGAAGTTCGCGCTGCCAGAGATCCTTCGGCTCCATGATGTGATCGTCGACGGAGATCATGAGCGGGAGCTCATGCTCCTCGGGGGTCACGCTGAGGTTGCTGCCAACGGGGGATGCGATGTTCGCCATGGGGCCTCCTTGGTCCACGCTCATAGTAGCTTTCGTAAAAGCTACTATGTCAAGCGCTACTTCGAAGACCCGACTCCCCTGATCGGAAGATCGCAGGCTGCCTTCAGACCGAGGCGTCGTGAGATCCACTGCCGATTCGCAGCGATTCGTGCATAGACAACCGACGCGAGCACGTGCACACCCGGAGTTCGCAACACAGCCGCCACCATTCGCCCGATGATCCCGGAGCGTCGGAGCACAGCAGCCACGCCGTCGACACCCGATGCCGCAGCACCATCGCCCGTGACGATGATGGCCACCTCCGACAACCTCGCCAGCCGCGGATCGTTGAGCTTGCGGGCCGGCTCATAGCTGACCGTGGCATCGGTGAACTTCGTGAGCACCCGCACACAGGCGCTGCAGAATCCGCAATCGTCATCGAAGTGCACCACGAGCGGGCCGGTGGGTAGACGCAACATACGAATAGGGCGTGGCAAGGCAACGCGCACACCAACCCCCGATGCGTAGTGCACGATGGGTTCGCCCTCAACACGCAGATCAGCCGAAACGGCAACGCCTGTGTTGACCGAGACCAGCTCACCACGTTCGAGCGGCCATGGCTCATGATGAACCGCGGCGCTGAGCACCACTCCCCCACGGGTGGTGGCATACAAACGCCAGCGAGCAGTGAGGAACGTGGCGAGCGGATCCGTTCCGGCGTCGATGCGCTCACCGGTGCGGCGAACCACCAACTCACCCTCGCAACGATCCGGCCAGGTGCGCTGCACGAACCAGCCGAGCTGATCTCCCTGACGGGTCACCGCCACCGAACCCTTGTCGTAGGGAAGCGCGAAGCCTGCACGGGCCACGAGCGCGGGCAGCCAGTTGGGGACATCGAGTGAACAGAACCACACCCCGGGACCATCCGGACCAACGACATAGGTACGGACGTTGAACTCCACGAAACGATGTGTCGTCGGGATCGGCGGAACACCCGGTATGCGCAGCTCGTCCATCTCGAAACCGACCAGCGAAACCCACGCCCGCCCGTCGTAGAGGTCTGGTTCGAGCTCCGGTGGCAACAGTGCCTGCACGGCCGCAGCGTCGATGGGCCAATGAGCGAAGGTGACATCACGCCATTGCTGGGTCATCACCGCCCGATCAATCGTGAACGGGCAATGCCCCGCTTCATCGATCGTCGATTCAGTTTGGCTCATAGGCCCACGGTACCGGCATCAGTCGGTGGAATCCCCGGCTCGGGCGGCAACGACTAGAACAGCGAGATGGATCAGATCGAACAACTCCGGATCGAAGGCGAGGCACTGCTCACCGCCGCTCGCACTGCCGGGCTCGCCACCCCGATCGAACATTGCCCGGGCTGGGACATGCAGCGTCTGGTCAGCCACACCGCAAAGGTGTTCCAACGCACTGCTGTCGTGGTGGAAGAGGGACTCATGGCGCCGCCGGCCAACGACCGCTTCACCCAGTTCGCCAAAGACGAAGCAATCTTCGATCAATTCGCCGAAGTGCTCGACGATCTTGTCGATGCACTCGGGAACGCCGTGCCCAACGCCCCGAGTTGGAACTTCAGCGGCGAGAACCTCACCAATGCATTCTGGGTTCGGCGCATGGTGAACGAGGCCGCCATGCATCGTTGGGATGCTCAGCACGCCGCCGGACGCGCCGAGGGGTTCGCCCCCGAACTGGCCGTCGACATCATCGACGAGTTGTTGTTCGTACTCATGCCGGTGCTGTCGGCCAAGAAGAACCCGGAGCTGGCGGCCAGCTTCCACTTTCACTGCACTGACACCGAGGGGGAATGGCTGTCGACGTTCACCGCCGGATCGCCAGTCACCATCCGGGAACACGCCAAGGGTCAGCTGGCGGTTCGTGGCCCGGCCAGTTCACTGTGCCTGTGGGCTTGGAACCGCCTGCCCGCCTCGGAGGGAGAACTCGAGGCCCTCGGCGACACCGATCTGCTCGAAGCCTGGGCCAGCGTCGTCCCGTAGGCCCGGAGTCCAGGAGTCCCGGAGTCGTGCCGCGCTCAGCCCGGCGCTTCGTGCTCAGCGCAGCAGCCACCACCACAGGCTGAAGCTCACCGTCGCAATACTTACGATCAGTCCCCCGATGAGAATGGGTCGGGAGATCTCGCCGCGCTCGTTCTCGGGAATGCGTGCCCGCACATTGACGAGAAGACGACGGGCGAACGGAACATCACGAGAGAGAATCGCGAGTCCGGCGGCCAGAACAACCATGCCCGGACCAGGGAAGACGATGAGAAACACGCCAGCGATGCACACCACGATTCCGAGCCCGATGCGGACGGCACGAAGGATGACATTGCGCTTCGCATCCTCACGGGTCTCCTCATGGCGACCGACCTCGAGCTCGGTCTCGATGAGCACTTCCCCGAGATCCTCGATTGCCTCGATCCGACGATCGTGATCGTTCACGATCCGCTCCTCGCCATCACCATCCTGTCGACCAGCTTGCGCAGTTCCTCGGTGACCACGACAAGTGCGGCGATGCCGAGGCAGGTGAGGATCTGCACGAGACTCAGGTCGACAGTGCGGAAGATGGACTGCAGCGGATCGAAGAGCACCACAAAGAACTGGATGACGAAGAGTCCCAACACCACCAACGTGAGAGAACGGTTGGGCATCCGTCGATTGAAAATAGATTCCGACTCGGTGCGGGCGTTGAACACGTTGAGCAATTGCTGGAACACGAAGGTGGTGAACATCATCGTGAGCACGAGGCGGGCATCGGCGGAGTAGGCGTCGTAGTCGTTGGCGAAGTCGCCCACCGAGAGGCCGAAGTACTGGAGCGATCCCCAGAACAACAGCAGAAGGCTGGTCGCCATGACCGCACCGGTGAATCCGATGCGCACTATTCGGCGAGCGCTGAGGATGGCCGAACCCGGCTTTACCGGAGGCCGTTGCATGACCCGGTCATCGGGGGTATCGGTGCCCAGTGTGATGGCGGGTGGGCCATCGGCGATGAGATTGACCCAGAGGATCTGCAACGGCGTGAAGGGCACCGGCCAACCCAGCAGTGACGCTCCCAGGATGGTGAGAATGGCCGAGACATTGGTGGAGAGCTGGAACCGTACGAACTTGATGATGTTGTCGTAGATGGCGCGACCACCCTTGACCGCCTCGACGATGGTGGCGAAGTTGTCGTCGGCCAGCACCATGTCGCTGGCTTCCTTGGTGACCTCGGTGCCGGTGATGCCCATGGCCACACCGATGTCGGCATGGCGCAGTGCGGCGGCATCGTTGACACCATCACCTGTCATCGCCACGATCTGGCCGCTGGCCTGCAGGGCGGTCACGACCCGCACCTTGTGCTCGGGCGATACACGGGCGAACACGCCGATGCTGCCGACACGGGCGACGAGTTCGTCATCTGTCATGTCGTCGAGCTGCGCACCAGCAATGACGTCGCCGGTGATGCCGAGTTCGGCGGCGATGGCGCCGGCGGTGGTGGCGTGATCACCGGTGATCATCTTCACGTCGATTCCGGCGACGTGACACGCAGCAATGGCATCACGGGCTTCGGAACGAGGTGGGTCGACGATGCCGACGAGCGCCTCGAGGATCAGTTGGTCGATCCATGTCTCCGGATCGGCGACAGCGCCGGCATCGCTGAGGATCGTTTTCGCATCGATGATGCGGGTGGCCACGGCGAGAACGCGCATGCCCTCGGCGGCCAGACGATCGTTGTCGTCAAGGAGATGCTGCCGGGACTGCTCGGTGATCGAGTGCTCGAGACCGTCGCCGTCGATGACGAACGCCGCTCGACCGAGCAGCACATCGGGGGCACCCTTCACGCAGATGAGCACATCGCTCGACGCGTCATCGGGATCGACACGATGGAACGTGGCCATGAACTTCGTGGCGGAATCGAATGGCACCTCGCCGAGTCGGGGCTGCGCGACCCGGACCTCAGAGGCATCGATTCCGAACTTGGCCGCCGCCACCACGAGCGCTGCTTCGGTGGGATCGCCGACGATCGCCGGCTCACCGTTCTCATCGACCAGTCCCACAACGGCGTCAGAGCACAACGCCATAGCGAGCCCCGCACGTTGTGCAGTCGCGTGATCGACCACCAACCCGTGCTCGGTGGTGACTGAACCTTCGGTGGCGTACCCCTCACCGGAGAGGCGCCATTCGGTTCCTGAGCGCAGGACCCGACGGGCGGTCATCTGGTTGAGCGTGAGCGTTCCGGTTTTGTCCGAGCAGATCACGGAGGTGGCGCCCAGCGTCTCGACCGAATGGAGTCGCTTGACGATGGCATTGCGTTTCGCCATACGGGCCACACCGATGGCCAGCGTGACGGTGACCACCGCCGGCAGACCTTCGGGGATCGCGGCCACGGCGAGAGCGATGGAGTCGAGCAGCGCAACACCGAGATCGGCACCCCGGAGTGTCTGCAGCACGAGCACGGCAAGTGCAGCGATGCCGGCAAGAACCGCGAGGCGGCGACCGAGGGAATCGAGTTGACGCTCGAGGGGCGTTGAGGACTCTTCGGCTGACGAGATGAGATCAGCGACTTTGCCCATCTCGGTGTGCATACCCGTGGCTGTGATGACCACCTCGAGGCGTCCCCGCACCAACGTGGTGTTCATGAACCCCATGCCGTGCTGGTCGCCGAGCGGTGAGCCCGCTTCCGCGCGATGATCGGCGATCTTGTCCACCGGAACCGACTCACCCGTGAGTGAGGACTCATCGACGGAAGCGTTCGCGGCGAAAATGATGCGGCCGTCGGCGGGCACTCGATCGCCTGCCTCGAGCAGCACGATGTCGCCCGGCACGATCTCCTCGGCGGGCACCTCCTGCACCTGGCCGTCGCGTCGAACTCGCACGATCGTGATGAGCATGCGTTCCAGTGCAGCGAGTGCGCCTGAGGCCTTGCCCTCCTGCACGTAGCCGAAAACCGCATTGACCACGAGCACGACGAGGATGACGAAGGTGTCTTTCACATGCCCGACGACGCCGGCGATGATCGCCGCAGCGAACAGGATCATGACGATGCTGCTGCGGAACCGGTCGATGAACATCGACAACTTGGAGCGCTGTTCGGGCTCAGCGAGTCGATTGGCACCGAAGGTTTCGCGTCGAGCCAGGACCTCCACGCTGCTCAGCCCGGCGCTCGGATCGACGGATTGTCGAGCAAGAGCCTCGACACCATCGAGCGCACACCACGACACGTGCAAGCCACCGGTTTCGGTGCCGCTCGGTTCAGGTATTGGGTGCTGAGGCATGGCCACTCCGGTCAGGTCGAAACAACGACAGGGACAGCACGCGGGAGCGCACTGACGACCGGAGGTCTCTCCCACCCACAACGGCCGATGACCGTGGTGAGCCGACGGAACCGGGAGATGGGGCCACCTTTCAGTAGGTGGTCACACCGCCGTGATGACGACGCCGTCGTGCTGGGATACTCCCCTCACAGAAGATAAGTATGGCCCATCTGGGGCCAGAAACATCGGCCGGATGGGTTATTGCTGCGAATCAGCCCACCAGGGCAGCGCGGATGGCATCCTCGGAGTCGACGGTGGCGAGCACCATGACCTCATCGCCAGCACCGAGCACCGTGTCACCACGGGGAACCACGAGATGTCCGTCGCGCAGCACGGCAACGATGGTGGATTCGCGTGGCAGCTCGATGTTCTTGATCTCCTTATCGATCGCCGGGGAGTTCTCGGCGAGGGTGATCTCGGAGAGGCGGGCACGATCATTCTCGAACGACAGGATGCGAACGAGGGAGCCGACGGTGACGGCCTCTTCGACCAGCGCGGTGAGCAGATGCGGTGTGGACACCGAGACATCAACTCCCCAGCTGGCATTGAACATCCACTCGTTGGAGGGGTTGTTGATTCGGGCCACGACACGGGGAACACCGAACTCCTGCTTGGCGAGCAGCGAGATGACGAGGTTGTCCTCGTCGTCGCCGGTGACTGCCACGACGACGTCGGCACGAGCTGGTTCGGCCTTCGCGAACTCGGAGACCTCACAGCCGTCGACGTTCAGCCAGGTGACACCCGGCGTTTCGTCCGAGGCGATGGCCCGTGCGTAGCGGTTCGGATCGACTTCGATGATGAGGACCTCGTGGCCCACCTTCTGGAGTTCCGTGGCGATGTAGGTGCCGACGTTTCCGCCTCCTGCGATGACAACGCGCATCAGTGATGACCTCCGGGTGCGATGGCGAGACGTTGATCGAGGGCATCGATGCGATCGCCGGCGACAGCGAGCCAGACGACATCGCCCTCTTGGGCGAGCGTGGCGCTCGAGACGATCTGGGCGACTCCGAGGCGGGTGAGAGCGACGAGACGAGTTTCGCCGTCAACCTCGAGGCCGGAGAGTGCATGGCCGGCCCACAGCGCCGGCAGCACGCGCTCGACGACGCAGACCTTGGCGCTGGGATCGACCCACTCGACACCGGCTTCATCGGGATGGATGCGACGCATGACGCGCTCGATCGCCCAGCTGACGGTGGCGACGGTGGAGATGCCGAGGCGCTCATAGATGGCAGCACGACGCTGGTCGTAGATACGAGCGACAACGCGCTCGACCTTGAAGAACTCGCGTGCGGTGCGGGCGATGAGGATGTTGGAGTTGTCGCCGTTGGTGACGGCGGCGAGCGCATCGGCTCGTTCGATGCCGGCGGCGATGAGCGTGTTGCGGTCGAAACCAACACCAACAAGTGTTTGCCCGGTGAAATCCTCGGGAAGTCGACGGAACGCCGACTTCTTGCGGTCGATCACGGCGACCGTGTGACCCTGACTGACGAGAGTGGCTGCGAGACCGGAACCGACCCGACCACATCCGACGACGACGACATGCACGTTTCGAACACCTCCAACGCCCGACGCCGGGCACGAGGGCCGAGCATACGACTACGACCATTCGCTGCCAATCTGACACTCGTCACAGGTAAGACTCAGTTCATCGACCGAACCGGAGCCTCACATGCCACTTTCATCCGATCCACACGACAAAGCCCGTTCCGACCTACTGGTCCTATTCGGTTCTTCGGGTGACCTCGCCAAAAAGAAGCTCTTCCCGGCCATCTACCGACTCGAATGTCGGGGGCGCCTGGGCATCCCCGTCATTGGGGTAGCGCGCAACGACTGGACCGATTCCGACTTGCACGAACACTGTCGCGCCTCGATCGCCGAGAGCGGCGAGGACTGGGATCAGGCTGCGTTCGATCGACTGATCTCACGAATGACCTACGTGAGTGGCGACTACAACGACGCCACGACATTCGAGAAACTGCGAACGGCCGCAGGACCAGCGCAACATCCGATCTTCCACTTCGCCATCCCACCATCGATGTTCGCGACCGTGGCCGACGGCATCGCCAGCGCCGGACTCTCGAATGGTGCACGCCTCATCATCGAGAAGCCCTTCGGACGAGACCTCGACTCGGCAGTCGACCTCAACACCACCTTGCATGAGAAGTTCCCTGAATCAGCGATCTTTCGCATCGATCATTTCGTCGGCAAGGAAGCGCTGCGCAGTCTTCTCGTCACTCGATTCGCCAATGCCATCGTCGAGCCGCTCTGGACCCGCAACTTCGTGTCCTCGGTGAAGATCACGATGGCCGAATCCTTCGGGATCGAGGACCGCGGCAACTTCTATGACTCGGTCGGCGCCATGCGCGATGTCGTGCAGAACCATCTGCTGCAGATGGTTGCGCTGCTCGGCATGGAGCAACCGGTCAACGAGCATTCGAAGGCGTTGCGTGATGAGAAGGCCAAAGTTCTCGAGGCCTGTCGGGTCGTGGAACCGACCAACTATGTGCGGGGCCAGTACGACGGATACCTCGATGTTGAGGGCGTGGCACCGAACTCCGACACCGAGACCTTCGCCGCGTTCCGACTCGACATCGACTCACCGCGCTGGAGCGGCGTGCCGTTCTTCCTGCGTGCCGGGAAAGCATTGGCCGAAACGGTCACCGAGATGACCATCGAATTCAAGAGTCCGCCCCGGCCGTTGTGGCTCGGCGACCACTCCCATCTTCCGAACAACTCCATCAGGATCGAGGCCAAGCCGGAGAACTTCGCGGCGATCACCTGGCTGCATAAGGAACCCGGCGAGACGATGATGCCTGACGTGATCACGCTGGCTCCCCCTCCCGATGAACGGCTCGACACCGGACCCGAGCCCTACGAACTGCTCATCGAGGAGGCCATGAAGGGCGACCCCACACTGTTCGCCCGTGAGGACTCCGTGCTCGAATCCTGGCGGATCGTCGAACGGATCCTCACCGACCATGAGCCGGTCGAGCGCTACGCGCAGGGTTCATGGGGACCAGCGGGAGCCAGCCGTCTCACCCGATCCCATGGCCGCTGGCCGAGCGAACCGCCGGCACCGGCAGGTGATGGCCGATGAGCGCGTCAACCACTGCGAAACATCGGCTGTTCGTGATCCGCCACGGGGCCACCGAGTGGAGTCGCAGCGGCCAGCACACCGGACATACCGATATCCCGCTGCTGCCGGACGGCGAAGCACAGGCGCGCGCCACCGGCGAACTTCTCGCTGATCATGAATTCGCTCTCGTGCTGACCAGTCCGTTGCAACGAGCTCGTCGCACCTGCGAGCTCGTGGGTCTGGCCGACCAATCGGAGATCGAGCCCAATCTCATCGAGTGGGACTACGGCGACTACGAGGGCATCACCAGTGCCCAGATCCACGAGTCCGTGCCCGGTTGGACCGTGTGGACGGGCGCCGTGCCCGGTGGCGAAACCATCGATCAGGTGGCTGCCCGTGCCGACGCCGTCATCGAACGGGCGCTGACCGCCGATGGCGACACCATCGTGTTCGCCCACGGCCACATCCTCCGGTTGCTCACCGCCCGTTGGTGCGAGCTTGATCCGGCCGAGGGGCGCCGGTTCGTCCTCGACCCGGCAACGCTCTGCGTGCTCGGTTGGGAACATGAGAGCAGGGCCATCCTGCAGTGGAACAACCGCTGATCGCGAAGACGTAGCGCGGACCTTCCCGGACTGGAAGACTGCACTCCTCGCGCCGAACGCAGCGCCGATCCTCAGGAGAATCACCATGTCCGATGCAGTCATCGTCGACGTCGTCCGCACCCCCGGCGGCAAGCGCAACGGTTCGCTCTCAGGCTGGCATCCGGCCGACCTCGCCGGCGACCTTATGGCCACGCTCGTCGAGCGCAATGATCTCGACCCCGCCACCATCGATGACGTCATGCTCGGCTGTGTCAGCCAGGTCGGGGCGCAGGCGCTCAACATCGCCCGCAATGCTGCGCTCGCCGCTGGCTTCCCCGAGAGCGTGCCCGGCACCACCATCGATCGTCAGTGTGGTTCGTCGCAGCAGGCCGCAGCATTCGCCGCCCAGTCGATCATGGCCGGCGTCAACGACATCGTGATCGCCGCCGGTGTCGAGGTCATGAGCCTTGTTCCCATGGGCGCATCGTTCGGCAAGGGCGTGGGTTTCCCGTTCGGCCCGAATGTCGAAGCCCGCTACGCCGATGCCGGCGGTCTCATCCCGCAGGGTCTTTCAGCCGAACTCATCGCCGAGCAGTGGAACATCAGCCGCGAAGAACTCGACGCCTACTCCGTGGAATCCCAGATGCGTGCCGCTCGCGCCCGCGACGAGGGTCGCTTCGATCAGGAGATCATCCCGGTGGCCCTGCGTCGCCGCGACAAGGAGAGCGGTGAGGTCATCGTCGAGGACTCCCTCGTGCGCAACGACGAAGGCATCCGCGACACCACCACACTCGAGTCGCTGGCCGGGCTCAAGCCGGCGTTCAGCGCTGAGGGTCGCGTCACCGCCGGAAATTCCTCACAGATCACCGATGGCGCTTCGGCAGCGCTCATCATGAGTGAAGAAATGGCGGCCAAGCTCGGCCTCACCCCGCGTGCCCGCTTCCATGCGTTCTCGCTCGCCGGTGTCGATCCCCGCCTCATGCTCACCGGTCCGATCCCAGCCACGCAGAAGGTGCTCGAGCGGGCCGGTCTGAAGCTCGACGACATCGATCTCATCGAGATCAATGAAGCCTTCGCCTCGGTCGTGCTGGCGTGGGAGCGCGAGTTGCATCCGGACATGAGCAAGGTGAATGTCAACGGTGGCGCCATTGCCCTCGGTCATCCGCTCGGCGCTTCGGGCACCAAACTCCTCGGCACACTGCTGTGCGAGCTCGAGCGCACCGGCGGCCGCTGGGGTCTGCAGACCATGTGTGAGGGTGGCGGACTCGCCAACGCCACGATCATCGAACGACTCGGCTGATCATGCTCCGCAACCACCGGGTCATCGCGGCGATTGTCGTGGTCGGCGCCATCGCGTCGATCGCTGCGGGATTCGGTGTGATCAAGTCGCTGGTGGCGGCGGCGGCGTGCTGGCTCATTCTGCGCACCGGCGTGCTCATGCTCGGCGGATTGGCCCGACCCATCCCCGCCGCACCTCCGGCGGGCGAGATGCGCAAGGTCAAGATCACCTACCGATGCGAGATCTGCGGCACCGAAGTGCGCATGACCGCAGCGCCCGATCAGGACCCCGAACCGCCCCGGCATTGCCAGGAGGACATGACCCTCATGACCCCGGTGGACGACATCTGAGTGTTATCCACAGCCTGTGGAGAGCATTGGGGAGAGTTACATCTGTGTAACCCTGCGTTCATCTTCTTACGAAGACTTTTATGAAGGGGCGCTTGAGATCTCGTCAAATCCCCCGCGACCACCCCACCGGCAGGGAAATCAGCTGCCATCCACTGATTGAGGGGTTCTGATCAGCGGTATTGGGTGGCGGAGATGATGCCGCCGAGGATGCAACCCAGCCCGACGAGCAGCCACCAGTTGCTGAGCGCACCGGGCAGGACCATGTCGAGATAGTGCATGAAGATCACCAGGAATCCGACGGCGAACCCACCAATCATGGCGAAGGGAACCCACCTCGGCGTGAGGGTCTCATGGCGGGGAGCCGGTGGCGTATAACGCGTTGATGCCTCTGCCGCGTGCACGCTGGTGGTGACCTTGTGGGTCTTCACCGGACCGCCCTTCGGCGTGACCCGGCCGCCACCGGTGCGACCATCGCTGCGGGCGCCTTTGCGGGTTGAACCATTCTTGGAAGCCATGGCCGAACAGTAGCGGCGCCCGGCAACTCATGTTCACCAGAGCCGGTGCGAACGATAGGGTCGCTTCCGATGACTCCCCGGATCCTCGTGCTCGACAACTACGACTCGTTCGTGTTCAACCTCGTGCAGTACCTGGGAGAACTCGGCGCCGAGCCTCTGGTACATCGTTGTGATTCGCTCACGCTCGAGCAGATAGATGCGCTGGCCCCCGATGGCGTGCTCATCAGCCCCGGCCCCGGCCGCCCCGAAGACGCTGGGCTCTCCAACGAGGTCATCCACCATTTCGCCGGTCGGGTCCCGGTGTTCGGGGTCTGCCTCGGCCATCAGTGCATCGGTCAGATCTACGGCGGCGACGTCGTGCGCGCCCCCGAGATCATGCACGGTAAGACCTCGCTCATCGGACACACCGGAGTCGGCGTCTTCACCGGACTGCCGAATCCGTTCGAGGCAACCCGCTACCACTCACTGGTGGTGCAGCGAGACACCATGCCCGATGTGCTCGAGATCACCGCCCAGACCGCCGACGGTCTGGTGATGGGCCTACGCCATCGTGAGTTCGATGTCGAAGGCGTGCAGTTCCACCCCGAGTCGATCCTCACCGCCGGTGGGCATCAACTCGTGGGGAACTTCCTCGACCGCTGTCGCTGATCAGAGCGCCGGAACTGTCCGGCGAGCCGGGAGCCGGGAGCCGGGAGCCCGAAACTCTCGTGATCAGGGAGCTTTTGTCGTGCTGGTCGTGGACGACGAGGACGAACTCGAGGTGGGCGACGGTCCGGTGGACACCACCAGCGTGACGTTCGAACCCTTGGGCGCCTGTGTCCCTGCCCCGGGAGTCGTGCTGATGACCGAGTTGGCCGGCACCGTGGGCGAGGCCTGCGTGGTGGTCGAGACCTTGAAGCCGGCCTGACCGAGTGCGTTGGAGGCCGCAGTGGCGGTCATGCCCGATACGTCAGGAACCGCCACCTGGGCAACACCGCTTGACACGTTGATCTGCACGACCGAGTTCTTGGTGGCGGTGGTGTTGGCGGCCGGGCTCTGGGAGATGACCTGCCCCACGGGGATGGTGTCGCTCGAGGTGGGAATGGCCTCGGGGATGAAGCCGCTCGTCTTGAGCAGAGACTCGGCTGCAGCCTGGGTGCGGCCGGTGACATCGGGGACTTTGGCATCGCCGACGCCGCCGCTCACAACGATCTCGATGGTGGAACCCTGATCGGCCTTGGTGTTGCCCTTCGGGGTCTGCTGGAACACCTCGTTGGGCGGCACCGTGTCATTGGCCTGGTTCTTGACCGTGACCTTGAACCCGGCGTTGCGCAGGGTGTTCGTGGCGTCGACCACATTGGTGCCAGTGACATCGGGGACATCGACCTGCGGGGTGGACTTTCCGAGGTTGTTCGCGAGGAAGAACAGGCCGAGGCCGGCAATGGCCAGCACGGCGACGAGGATGCCGACGTAGAGACCGGTTCGCTTCTTCTCGGGGGGAGGTGTGTAGGTCATGGCGGTGGTGGGGGGTCCTCCGAATCCGGCGCCGGCGTTGGCGACGGGAACTGCGGTGGTGGCATCGGCGGCGAGCGTTCCTCCGGCGATGGCGCCGCCGGCGGCGAGTGCCCCGGCAGCGGCGACGGGCTTGCCCTCGAGGAATCGACGCAGATCAATGCGGAGATCCTCGGCTGACGGATACCGCATGAACGGATCCTTGTTGAGCAGTTTCATGTCGACCGCTTCGAGTGCGGCCGGCACGGTGGGGTTGATCTGACTCGGCGGAATCGGCTGTTCCTGAACATGCTTGTAGGCCACAGCCACCGGAGAGTCGCCCGAGAACGGCGGGCGGGCGGTGAGCATCTCGTAGAGCACACAGCCGAGTGAGTAGAGATCAGAACGCGGGTCGACGGCGTGGCCCTGGGCCTGCTCCGGCGAGAAATAGGTGGCGGTACCCATGACGGCACCGGCCTGGGTGAGGTTGACCGCGGCGTCGCCGGTGGTGATCGCCTGGGCGATACCGAAGTCGGCGACCTTCACCTGACCAGTCGGCGTGATGAGGATGTTTCCGGGCTTGATATCGCGATGTACGACACCGTTTCGATGAGCGAACGCAAGGGCGGCCGAGACGTCGGCGGTGATCTCAGCGGCGCGATTGGGGTGCAGCGGTCCCTCGGTGTGGATGATCTCGGAGAGCGGGCGACCCTCGATGTACTCCATCACGATGAAGTAGGTGCCGAACTGCTGACCCCAGTCGTAGACCGCCACGATGTTGGGATGGTTGAGGTTGGCGGCGGCCTGAGCTTCGCGACGGAAGCGCTCGACGAAGAGTTCATCGCGGGCGTGTTCGGCGAACAGCACCTTGACCGCCACCGGGCGGTCGAGCAGCAGATCGCGGGCCAGATACACGTCGGCCATGCCACCGCGAGCGAGCTTGCGATGCAGTTCGTAGCGGTCATTGAAAACTGTCGGCTCTGAAGGCGTGTCACTCATCGGGGACAACACTACTGATGCCATGCCATCAGACGAGGACAGAACCTCACCTGATTAACTTATAAATCCTTGGGCCTTGAGCGCTGCGGTGAGCACTGCCTTCGCGATCGGGGCGGCCACGACACCGCCGGTGGACTCGTTGGCTCCCGACTGATCGAGCACCACCACGGCGATCGCCACCGTGGGTGGCTGACCGGGAGGACCGGCGAAACCCATGATCCAGGTGTGGCTGCGCGGTGGTGTGGTGCCGAGTTGCGCGGTGCCGGTCTTACCGCCCACATCGAATCCGGGGATCTGCATACCGACGGCGGTGCCGCTCTGCACGACGCCGAGCATGTCCTGCCGCATCGTGGCCGCGAAGACATCGGTCATCGGGTGCAGCCACGGGGTGGGTGGATAGGACTTCACGATCTCGCCCTGTGAGTTGCGCACCTCGGCGAGCACATGGGGCTTCATGATGGTGCCGCCGTTGGCAACGCCGGCCGCTACCAGCGCCATCTGCAGCGGCGAGGCCTGTACGTCGTTCTGACCGATCGAGGACTGCGCCAGTTTCGCTGCGTTCTTCGCAACATCAGTGGGGAATACCGAGCGAACAGCACCCGGGAGATCGATGGGCGGGGTGGAGTTGAAACCCCAATCGGCGACGCCGGCGACCATGTCATCGGCGCCGATGGTCTCGGCCCCCATCTCGGCGAACGCCGAATTGCAGGAGGTCTTCAGGATCTCCGGCAACGTTCCGCCGCATACCTCGCCGCCGAAGTTCTTGATCGGAACCGTCGTGTTCTTCGCGGTGTACGAGGAGGCGAACGGGTAGCTCGGATCAACATCGGTGACCCTGCCGGTCTGCAGGCCGATGCCACCAGTGACGACCTTGAAGGTAGAGCCGGGGAAGTAGCGGTCCTGGAACTGATGCGACCGCAGCGGATTGCCGGGTGCGGAATTCAGTTGTCGCCAGTTCTCGTTGGCGGCTTTCGAGTCGAGCGTGCTGATGGCATTCGGGTCATAGGAGGGCCAGCTCCAGAACGCCAGCAGATCGCCACTGCGCGGATCGAGCGCAACGACCGAGCCGGCACGGTCGCCAAGGGCATCACGAGCGACCTGCTGGACGTCTTTGCGAACCGTGACCGAAACGTTGCCGACGTTCTCCCGGGCCACGAAGAGATCGGAGAAACCGCTCACCTGCTGATCGAAGGTGGTTCCCGCGAGTTCGTCGTTGTACTGACGCTCGACCGCCGAGGATCCGAAGGTGAATGAGAAGTACCCAGTGATCTGACCGAACAGATCGCCCTCGGGATAGACACGAATGCGGTCGAACTCCGAGTTGGGATCAGGGTTCGCGATGCTCTGGGCGAGCAATGCTCCATCAGCGGAACTGATGGAGCCCCGGGGCCGGTTGTAGTCGCGTCGGACCTGTGCGGTGTTGAGCGGATTGGTGTCGAGGCTCTGCTTCTGCACGACCTGGATCCAGTTCAGCTTCACGAACAAGATCAGATAGAGCCCGATGATGACGGCACCGAGTTTGCGGATGTTGCGGTTCATGCCACGACCGCCATCTCGCTCACGGGGACACGAGCGCTCTCGCTCTGATCACTGATGCGGAGCAATAACGCCAGCAGCACATAGTTCACGACGAGCGACGAACCGCCGTAGGAGACGAACGGCAACGTCACACCGGTGAGCGGTAGCACCCGCAACACACCCGCCACGATGATGAACGCCTGCAGCCCGAGCAACAGCGTGAGACCGGTGGCCAACAGTTTGTCGAAGGCGTGCTCTGCACGGGTAGCGATGCGCAGACCCGATCCGACCATGAGCAGATACGCCATGAGCACGAGTGCGCCGCCGGCGAGACCCAGTTCCTCGGCGATGACGGCGAAGATGAAGTCGTTCTCGCTGGCCGGGATGCGCACTCCCCCGCCGAGGCCCAGACCTGTGCCGGTGACGCCACCGAACGCCATGGCGAACAGACCCTGAATGATCTGATAGCCGTCGCCGGCAGGGTTCTTCCACGGGTCGAGCCAGATGTTCACGCGGATCTGCACATGAGAGAACGATCGCCATGCGAAGTACGCGCCCGCACCGAACAGGCTGAACCCGATGACGAGGAACGAGGTGCGTTGGGTGGCGACCCACAGCATCACGATGAACAGGGCGAAGAACAGCAGCGAGGATCCGAGATCCTTCTGATACACCATCACGAGCAAGGTGACAGCCCATGCGATGAGCACCGGGCCGAGATATTTGGGATCGGGCAGACGGAACGGACCGACCTTCCACACGCTGGTGGCGATGAGTTCGCGCTGGTCAGCGAGATACGCGGCGAAGAAGATGGCGAGCACCACTTTGGCGATCTCGCCGGGCTGGAAACTGATGGGACCGAACGCCACCCAGATGCGACTGCCGTTCACCGTGCGGCCGATCACCGGGAACAACGGCAGGAGCAGCAGCACGATGCCGCCAAGGGCGAAGGTGTAGCGGTAGCGCTCGAGACTGCGTGGGCGTTTGACCACAACAAGTGTGAGGACGAACGCGATGATCCCGACGGCGGTCCAGGTGGCCTGGGCCGCAGCGAGTTTCTCGTCGAGGCCGGCGATGACCACGTACCCGATGCCGTTGAGCAGTGCTGCGGTGGGCAGCAGGATCGGATCGGAATTCGGTGCCAGTCGACGCACGACAACATGGGCGCCGAGCAGCAGGCCCAGCACGAGTACGAGGAACGGCACGACGTTGGCCGGGATGCGCGACTGCGAGCCGAGACTGGCGAGCACGTACGCGCCGGCCGTGATGATCACGACCATGAGCATGAGTCCGAGTTCGGTGTTGCGCCGCCGGGTCATCGGGTTCTCACGTGAAGCTCAACTGAGCGTGGTCGAGGTGGCAGGAGCGGTCGAGGTCGTCGGGTTTCTCGAAGTCGTGGGGTTGGTTGAAGTCGTCGGCGTGGTCTGCTGCTCACGCTGATCAAGAAGATTGCGCACAAAGGTGCGGGCTGCGGCGAGGGTCGGCTCTTCGACACCGGCACTGACCGCGGCCCTGCTGGCGGCGGGAACGTCGCCGACCTGCAGCTCGGTGGTCTCGGCCAGCTTCGGATCGATCCAGAGGAGCCCACCCGGCTTGCCCTGATAAATGACAACCTGGGATCCATCGACACCGACGAAATAGGTGTGCGTTCCCGTCCACCAGACGAAGCCGAACACGAACGCGCCGAGCACGAGCAGCGACCCGACGAACAGAACAACGCGCCAGGTGAGCGAGGACGAAAGCCTCGAACCAGCGCTGGTTGCGCCCGTGCGGGCGGCGGACGACGGCACGGGTCCGCGGTCGGCGAGCGGCGAACCAGCACCTGCTGATGGGTTCGATGCGGATGCCCCGGCAACAGCGCCGAGCTCCGGGTCCGGTGGCGCGCTGTGACTCGTGATGCGGGAATCACCGGCAGGAGTGGGATCGCGTCCATCGTCGTCGAGCACGTCGACGATCACACAGGAGATGTTGTCGCGACCGGCCGCGTCATTGGCGAGCCGGATGAGTTCCAGCGAGGCCTCGGTGGGATCGGCAAGGCGGCGCAGCGCTGCGGCAATGCGGCTCTCGTCGACCTCGTTGAACAGACCATCGCTGCACAGCAGGTAACGATCGCCCACCACCGGAATCATCTCCCAGGAATCCACCAGCACCGTTCCATCGATGCCGAGCGCCCTGGTGAGGATGTTGCGCTGCGGATGCGCTGCGGCTTCAGCGGCGGTGATGCGACCCTGTCGTTGCAACGTGGCGACGAGGCTGTGGTCCTCGGTGATCTGGTGCAGCACTCCGTCGGAGAGCAGGTAGAGCCGGGAGTCACCGACGTTGACCACGGCGATGGCATCGCGCTCGCCGATGTCGACCAGCGCCATCGCGCACAACGTGGTGCCCATGCCGGCGAGCCCCGGATCGGTGGTTGAGCGTTCGACCACTGCAGCATTGGCGTGCTCCACCGCCGCGACGAGCACCTCGGTGCCGGGCGAGTCGAACGCGGCGGCGAGGGCTTCGAGGGCGAGATGGCTGGCCACTTCGCCGGCCTGATGTCCGCCCATGCCGTCGGCAACGGCGAACAGGCCCTCGATGGCGAGCACCGAATCCTCATTGGCCTGCCGCACTTTCCCGGTGTCGGTGGCCGAACCCCACGCCAGCCGGGTCACTGGAGCTCCATGACGGTGTTGCCGATCTGGAGATGGTCACCCGGTTTGATGATCATCGGACCGGCGACCTTCTGACGATTCAACCAGGTGCCGTTGGTGGAGCCGAGATCCTCCACCTGCCATGCACCGTCACGAGCGAAGACGCGTGCATGGATCTGTGAGGAATAGGTGTCGTCGAGCGTGATCTGACATCCCGCGGCCCGACCGATGGAGGCCTCGGAGTCGAGTGGGAACACCGTGCCGAACAATTCCGCGGGTTCGAGCACGACGAACTGTGGCCGATGGTTCTCGCGGCGCGATCTACGCGATGCCGAATGCGCTGGCGCTGCGGGCGCTGGTTGCGGCCGCTGACCAGTGGGCCGAAGCTCCGCCCAGACGGCGCGCACGACCCGGAAGAAGAACAGATAGAGCAGGATTAGTAGGGCGATCTTGAGGACGAAGAGCAGTTGGTCGGAGACCACGATCAGGAGGCCTGGAACGTGAGCCGTACGTTGCCGATGCCGACCTCATCGCCGTCACGCAGGTCGCGTTCGTTGACGCGCACACCGTTGACCGTGCACCCGTTGGTGGAGCCGAGATCGACGATGACGAATCCGTTGCCGCGCTGGTGGATCTCGGCGTGGCGGCGGGAGACATTCGGGTCGATGAGCGTGACTTCACATTCCGGCAGCCGACCGATCGACGTGACCTGATCGCGCAGGACGAATCGTTCGCCAGTGGGCAGGAGCAGAGAACCTGCTCCTGATCCGCCGATGCCCTCGCGGAACCGGGCTTCGATGGTGAAGGTTCCAGTGCGCTGGGTGTCGTCGACAGAGAGTTCGGCCTCGACAGGGCCGATGAATGAATAGCCCTCGTCGCGAGCGTGCTCGCGGGCGGCATCGCAGAGTTCACGGGCGAGACTGTCGGCGAAGTCGGCAAAGGACGCGTGGTCGTCGGCGGAAAGCAGCACGGTGAAGGAATTGGGCGTGATGGTGCGTCCACGGACATCGAGCGTGCGGGCGTCGTCCATGTCGCGGGTGAGCCGGCGCCCGATCTCGATGGGTCGCACACCACTGCGGAACACGCGGGAGAAGACCCCTTCGACGGCGTGCTCCAGACGGCGCTCGAACCCCTTGAGTCCCACGCCGACACGTTACCCACCTCACGGCTTCGCCCTGTGGCCCGAGAGCGCCCGTGAGTGACGGTGGCAGCGTGGGAGAAGGGCTGATCATCGACCGATTCGTGAGCGAAACCGGACGGGCGATAGGGTTTCTGTCCCAGCAGTTGTCTTCACCACGCGCGAGTGGCGGAATAGGCAGACGCGCAGGATTCAGGTTCCTGTGCCCGAAAGGGTGTGGGGGTTCAAGTCCCCCCTCGCGCACCACTAGTGGTACCGGTCCTTCCAGCACGACCGGGGGAGTAGGCCCCCGGGCCGTACCTCTGAAACTACGCGAGCACCCGACGAAGACCGACTGCGGCACGGTCACCGATGCGGTTGAAGACCAACCCGAGCAAAAGATTGAGCGGGCTCAGACAACCATTGAGGAGCAACTCCGCTGAGTACGTGACGATTGATCATTCACCGCGCGCAGCGATTGTGATCCTGTCGGTGGAGGTGAACGCGGAGTTCCGGGCCTTGACCAAGAGATTGCCGGGCTGGTCGTACTCGACGGTCTCGTAGCGCAGCACCGTTCCCCCGCCGATGCTCTTCACGGTGACATCGAAGCTCGATTCCGGGCCGAACGCAAAGAACGGGATGTCCCCAACGTCGCCGGTCGACGGCGTCGCAGGTATCGAAACAGCTGATCTCCCCGGTCACCTACCATTCGTCCATTCAGAGCCAGTCGGGAGAGGTAGAGCGATGAGGACCAGAATGCTCGATCAGGAGTGCACAGAATCCGAGCCCGCGCAGTCCGGCGCTCCCCGACGCTTCGCTCTCGCGGCGCTCGTGATGGTGCTGGGCGCTGCAGCTCTGGCTGGCTGCGGGGGTTCCTCCTCATCGAACGAATCGGCGACCACGACATCCATCGCAACGACCACATCTGCTGCGAGCCCACCGTGCACAGAGGCTGCGATCCAGGCAGCACTTCCCGCGAACAAGACGATCATGGAGACCGGCGGGCTCGGTCTGCACTGTGAAGGTGGATACGCCGGAGTGTCCACGATCACCGAACCAATCGGACTAGGTGGCGTGCAGTTGTTTCAGGCGAGCGGGTCGGTCTGGGTCGCTATCGAGCGGACTGCTGCGACATGCGCAGCAGTGCCGGCCTCGATCGCCGAATACTGCAACGTGAGCTGACTCTCCGATCCGGGCCGAGCGCAACAAGGGCGGGCTGTGGGCCCCGGAATCGGTTGCGGTCACGACAGCCGGATCCGGATGTCGCCTTTCGCCGTTGACGGATCCACCACTCGGCCCGCCTGCGTGATCTCGGTGCGGCCAGCCGCCGTCAGACGTCGTGCTGCAGCGCGGGCGGGCTCGGCGAGCTGCTCCCATTCAGCGCCGCCCACAACTCGTGCCGCATCGTTCGGACAGATGCTCGACCCACGTGGGCGTCCCGAGAGCAGTTCCACGATCGCTGACTCCAGCTCATGGTCGACCGACCGCACACCCCGCCGACGACACGCTGTCGAGCAGTACCGGACCTCATCCCATGAGCGTTCCCACTTCTTGCGCCACTGCATCGTCCGCCCGCACACGACGCAAGTTTTCGGCGCAGGCGTGGGCATGGCCGAGAAACTACCGAGTGCCACCAACCAATGAGCCACCGGGCGAAGGTTGCGGGAGCGAGCGTGACGCACGAGCGTCCGGCGGCGTTGCGGCCCAGGTGAGCCACCCGCCGGGCCCCGTGGCCGTCGCAGCCCGCAAGGCTCACTACGGTGATCGCATGACGCACGATCGACCATCCACGGAACATCAACGACGGGTCATCGTGATCGGTGCTGGTCCGGCGGGAATCAGTTCGGCGTACTACCTGCGTGAGGCGGGCTACACCGATGTCACCGTGCTCGAACGGGCCGATGAGGTCGGTGGCACATGGCAGCGCAATCGCTATCCCGGCCTTGCCTGTGACGTCATGAGTCACGCCTACTCGTTCTCGTTCGCGCTCAACCCGAACTGGACCCGGTCATACGCCACGCAGCCGGAGATCCTCGCCTACATGCGCGACACCGTCGATCGGCTCGGGCTGCGCCCGCTGTTCCGACTCGGCACAGGCGTGCGCTCCGCAGCTTGGAATGACGGGGACGCCACCTGGACGGTCGTGACCGACGCAGGCGAGGAACTCACCGCCGAGGTCCTCATCAGCGGTCAGGGCATGTTCGGCGAACTGGCCATCCCCGAGATCGAGGGTCGTGAATCATTCACCGGCGTTGCCATGCACACCGGCGCATGGGATGAGTCGCTTGATCTCACCGGTCTGCGTGTTGCTGTCATCGGCAGTGCTGCGAGCGGCGTGCAGAGCGTTCCGGAGATCGCAAAGGTCGCCGGCCAGCTGCACGTCTTCCAGCGATCCGCCAACTGGGTGCTGCCGAAAGAGGACTACGAACATCCGGCCGAACAACTCGAGCTCTTCCGCACTGATCCCGCTGCGTTGAAGGCTCACCGCGACATGATCATGACCTTCATCGGCTCGAACCCGCCGTTCGGCAACCCCGGCATTCTCGCCGGCGCCGAGTTCGCCGGAGTCGACGCCATCGCTGTTGTCGAAGACCCCGAGGTGCGGGCGAAGCTGCGACCGTCCACCCCATGGGGCTGTCTGCGTCCGTTGTTCTCGAACAACTACTACCCCACCTTCAACCGGCCGAATGTCGAGTTGGTAACCGATGGGATTTCGCGCATCACGCCCACTGGCATTGTCACTGCCGACGGCGTGGAACGCGAGGTCGATGTCATCGTGTTCGCTACTGGTTACCGGGTCGACCGCTTCGCTTCGAGAATCCCGATCACGGGACGTAACGGCATCTCACTCGACGAAGCATGGGCCGATGGCGCCCAGGCGCATCTTGGAATCACGACCAGCGGTTTCCCGAATCTGTTCATGCTCTACGGACCGAACACCAACCAGGGTTCACTGATCGCGATGATCGAGTTCGAGGCCCAGTACGCGGTGAAGATGCTGCAAGCCATGGACGCCGAGGGCCTCGACTGGGTCGACGTGAAACCCGATGTCATGGCGGCGTACAACGAGACCCTGCAGGACGCCATCTCCGCGGTCGATGTGTGGCATGCGGGTTGCAGCCACTACTACTTGAGTCCCTCAGGTCGGATCGTCACGCAATATCCGTACTCGATGTTTACCTATCGCGACGCTGTTGCCGAACCGAGTCTGGACGAGTTCGAACTCGGATTTCGCTGATCAGCCCGAGCCGGCCACCTGATTCGCAGGTGCGCTTCAGGTGAGTTTCAGGAAGAGACGCTCGACTTCTTCGACCGGGTAGCCGTCGGCAGCGGCACGGTCAGGGTCCTGCAGGCAGGAGACCAGCCCAGAAGCCAGCATCTTGAAACCGACCTGTTCCATGGCTTTGGTGACCGCGGCGAGCTGGGTGACGACATCACGACATTCGCGATCTTCGTCGAGCATCTTCTGAATGCCGCGAACCTGACCCTCGATTCGCCGCAGCCGGCGCTGGAGGTCGGTCTTCACATCATCATCAAGCTGCATGCGTCTGACCTCGCTGATCGGACCGGCTCGGGCGAAGACTTCGCCTATACCCCCAAGGGTATCAGGAGCGCAGGGGTTGCAACGCCGCGGTCCAGCGAGCCAGTTCGTCGAGCGTGCCGTTGGCGGCCGCCGCCATTGCGTCATCACCAACGAACGAGCCCTCGTCGTTGATATGAGCGAACGGGAACGGCAGGATCACCCCAGCGACTGACGGGACCATACGCAACGCGGCACAGACCGGCCTGAGCGCCTCGACAGCACGCGTGCCACCCGAGACACCGCCGTAGCTCACGAACCCCACTGGCTTGTGCTGCCATTCGTTGTGTAGGAAGTCGATGGCGTTCTTGGTGGCGGCGTTGAAGCTGTGGTTGTACTCGGGGGTCACGAAGACGAATGCATCGGCCCGACCCACGATCGCCGACCAGCGTTTCGTGTGATCGTGCACGTAGTCGGCAAGCATCGGATGGTTGGGCTCGTCGTACTGCGGCAGGTTGACCTCCTTGAGATCAACCATCTCGACATCGAACCCACCGTGCGCGATGGCAATGCTCGAGAACCACGTGGCGATGGAGGCACCGATCCGACCGGGGCGGGTGCTGCAGGTGATGACAGCGAGCGTGGGCATTGATGGCTCCTGTGACGGTGGCGGGCGGGTCGAGGAGACAGCAGACTACGGGACCACATCACACAGCGGAGAGGCTGACCATGAGGTTCGAGAACAAGGTGGTGCTCGTGACGGGCTCGTCATCGGGAATCGGCGAGGAGACTGCCCGGCTGTTCGCCGCCGAAGGTGCGCTCGTGGTGGTGAACTCCTCGAATTCGGTCATCGCTGGCGAGGCGGTGGCTGCGTCCTTGCCCGGGGCCATCTACGTGCAAGCCGATATCAGCGATGCAGTAGCGAGCGCACACCTCATCGACGCGACCATCGAGCATCACGGCCGACTCGACGTGCTCGTGAACAATGCCGGGGTCACTGAAGTGATCCCGCATGCCGATCTCGACGCCGTCACCGATGAGATCTTCACCCGCATTCTCGACGTCAACGTGCTCGGCACCTTCCGCCTCACGAAGCTGGCCATGCCGCATCTTCGAGCCAGCGGCGACGGCTGCGTTGTCAACGTCACCTCGCTCGCTGGCCTGCGTCCCACTGGTTCCTCAGTTCCGTATGCAGCATCGAAAGCGGCGCTCAACCATCTGACCGTGCTGCTCGCCAACGTGTGCGGCCCTGAAGTGCGCGTGAACGCCGTTGCGCCCGGGCTCATCCGCACTCCTTGGACAGAGGAGTGGGACACCCTGCATAACGCCGTGAGTCACATCGCTCCGCTCAAACGATCGGGCGAGGCGATCGATGTGGCGAGAGCAATCGTGGATGTTGCCGCCTCGGCATACATGACCGGTCAGGTCGTTGCCATCGACGGCGGCATGACGCTGCGCTGACCAGAATTTCTCGCCGTCGACGGCACCTCCGACGCGCCCGCGTGCGTTCTTACTCCAACGGCGAGCAAGCGGTTCGCCCACGGCGGAGGTGCACGATGGAGTCAACGGAGATCGGACGATTGAACGTCTTCGAACAGGTCGACGATGACTGGGATGACGACGACGAAGGTCCCGACGAGGACAACGACTGGTACTGGGACGAAGCTACCTTTCTCCTCGCGCCGCCGGCGGGAAGCGGACGAACCATCGTTGATGAACTGGTGCGTGTCCTGCGCAAGGTCACCGAATTCGGTTGCTACTGCGTGATCGTGTCCCCATCGTGCGAGGACGACAACGACCGGGTGTTCGTCCAGTGCATCGCCACCCCAGCGGGATTCCACATCGAAGCGGTGTCCAACGTCTTCCTGTGGGACAAACCAGAGAAACTCGACGACCAGCAGCACGCGCTTCTCGAGGCACTGGGCTGGACCGAACCCACCGTTCCCTACGATCCGGCCGATCGACCCGAGGACTGGACCACCACGGGCGACTTCACTCGCAACTGGTGGGCAGCTGCGGGTGGCGATGACGCTGCGGAGCGAACTGCTGCACTCATGCTGCATACGCTGATCTCGGTGTACCGCCTCGGCGGCGAACCGGTGCTCCAGGTCCGCACGTTTCAATCTTCGAACCAGGATTACGAGTGGAGTGACGAACTCGGCGAGCTCGTCTGGGGGGGCTGATCGTGGATCAGGTCGGGGCGAAGGTCTCTCTCCCGGCTTGATCACGCACACTGCGGATGCGCTCCTCGAGCGCGGCGGTGTCACCCTCCATCATGAAGGTGCTGTAGGCAACCCGCCGCTCGGAGTGCACGGGTGGGGTCGAGCAGTGCAGCGTGCAACTCAGATGAACAGTGACGTCGCCGGGTTCGGTGGCGATGAAAACCTGGGGGAGATCGATATCATCCGACAATCCGAACTGGTCGATGTTGACCCGATGCGAACCAGCCACCACACCGAGTTGACCGTTGTCGGGGCCCGAGGCAGTGACGGACAGGCCGAAGATCACCTGGTAGCACTGATAGCTGTGCAGACCGAGTGAGCAGTCCTTGTGCCAAGGGAGATCGGAGATGCCCTCGGTGACGTCGACGGGCTTGATCAGAACGTCGATGTGATCGAACTCATGCTTCGAGTCGGTCATGGCCACGATCGGCCCGAAGCGGTCGAGCATCGACACGCCGAGCGCGTCCTGCGGCAGATCATTCACACGCACGCAGAGATGCTCGCCATCGGGTCCACCCACTCGACCCCACCAGGATGCGTTGTCCTCCGGAGTGGCTGCAGCACGAAGTGCGTCGATGCGGGAATTGATGACGCTGAGTTCCTCTGCATCGAACACCCCGCGCAACAACATGAATCCGGCCTGGCTGAGGAACTGCGCCATGTCGGCCGGGTCGTCGGCAGCGGTGAAGGCGTGACCGAGATCGAGCGGAGCGCCGCTGCTGTCGACGAAGTCGATGAGCCCGGGCTCGTAGGCGGGACGACCATCACACAGCGCGCGCAGCACTGTCTCCCAAGCGATGAGATGACTGATGTTGCCCCGGGTCATGACCGGCTCGGCCGACACGAGCACTGCCACTGCGCTGCGGACATTCGATACGAGGTCGGAGAACCACGCGGCACTCAGATCAGCCCGGGCACGACCGTGATCGCCGGGAACGATGGAGAGTGCTCCGCTCGAATCGAGTGCCCAGGTGTGCTCTGAGCCATCGACTGCGATGACGATCGAATCCAGACGTGATGCACGCATGGCTCGCGAAGCCACCGCTCCATTGCGAACGAGCAATTCCGGCACTGAGCGGTCCATGAATCCGCGACCATCAACATCACAGACATCGTTGATTGTTCGTGTCCGTTGATCAAAACCCACTCTGGTCATCAGGCCTCCCGCAATGCGTCGTGCTGCAGGCCGAAGTATCGCAGAACAATGTCGCGTCAGTCCGGCGAAATCATGCTCACTGGGTGGTGAGACCAGCCCGGAACATCCCTCGGCGCACCTGGTCGAGAACCTCGGCCGATGGTTGGTCGAGCCGTTCGATCGTGACGCCACCGATGATGGCCGTGCACTCGAACTGATGGGGGTAGTCGCCGACCGGCGATCCCGTATCCACTCCTACGTCGAAGGTTTCACCACTCATGGAGAACACCAGTGGCACCGTGCGTTCGATGCGCCCACTCGCCACAACGACACCGTCGACCAGCAGGTTCGCCTCGCCACCGGCACCGAATCCACCGTCATAGGCGAACACGAGTTGCACCTCATGGACTCCGGGACGCAATGGGTCTGTGCCTCTCACGATCGTGTGCTCGTGGCCGTACCAGTTGTAGTGATACGCGGGCACACCGTCGCCGTCGAGATAGAGCGACCAACCGGCCATCGATCCGCCCTGACAGGCGATGACACCGTGTGCTCCGGTCTCGGGGATGGTGAGCGCGGCCGTGATCGCGAACGAGCAGTTCTTGATGTTGAGCACCGAGGATTCGGGCATCCGGAAATGCGCCGCGGTGTAGGTCATTCGCTCGATCCCATCGAGCGCCCGAGGGGGCGCGAAGTCGCCATTGCGCGGTGAGCCCGGATCACGCAACGGGTACACGCCATAGCGGAGCGCGTGCTCATGGAAGATCTGCTGCAGTTCGGCCAGCTTGTCGGGATGGGTAGCGGCGAGATCAACCGCCTGCGAGAAATCCTCCGCGATGTTGTAGAGCTCCCATCGCTCCTGTTCGCCGTCGAAGTCGTAACCGGCGAGTCGGATCCAGGGGAGACGGCCATGGAAGCATGAGGCCATCCAGCCCTCGTGATAGATCGCCCGGTTGCCGAGGATCTCGAAGTATTGCGACGTGCGCGTGCTCGGCGCGACTGCATCGGCGAACGAATAGTTCATCGGAGTTCCGTGCATCTCCATCTGTTCGATGCCATTCACGTGTGTCGGCGGGTCGATGCCAGCAGCGGCGTAGATGGTTGGTGCGATGTCGATGAGGTGATGGAACTGCGAGCGGAGTTCACGGACACCGGAGATGTGACCGGGCCATGACAGCGCCATGGCGTTGCGGGTGCCGCCGAAATGCGAGGCAACCTGCTTCATCCATTGGAACGGTGCGTCAAGCGCCCAGGCCCAACCCACGTTGAAGTGGTTCTCGCAGCGCGCGGTTCCAAAATCATCGATGTGTTCGAGCAGCCACTCGGGATCCTCGGGCACACCGTTCTGGAAGCTCGGTGCGCTCCATGCGCCGTGCACGGTTCCCTCCGCGGAGGCCCCATTATCGCCGGTGATGTAGATGATCAGCGTGTCATCAGTGAGACCGTGCTGCTCAACGGCCTCGATCACCCGATGGATCTGCGCATCGGTATGCGCGAGGAATCCGGCGAACACCTCCATGAGTCGACGAGCCACGGGCTTGTAACGATCGGGATAGTCGTCCCAGGCCGGGATCTCGTCGGGTCGAGCCGTGAGTGCGGTGCCCGGAGGGATGACTCCGAGCGCGAGCTGCCGTTCGTAGATGTGCTGACGCAATACATCCCAGCCATCGTCGAATGCACCGGCGAAACGATCGCTCCACTCGCGCGCCACATGATGCGGCGCATGCACGGCCGGGGTGGAGAAATAGCAGAAGAAGGGCCGTTCCGGTGTGGACGCCTTCTGACGCTGGATCCATTCGATGGCCCGATCGGCGAGATCCTCGGTGAGGTGGTAATCGGGCCGACCCACATGCGGCGAGATGGGTGTGGTCTGGTCGTAGACCGGCGGTTCGTACTGCGAGGCCTCGGCACCGATGATCCCGTAGAAGCGGTCGAACCCCATGCCCGTGGGCCAACGATCGAAGGGACCCGACGGGCTCTGCTCCCATCCCGGGGTGAGATGCCACTTGCCGAAACAAGCGGTGCTGTACCCCGAGAGGCGCAGCACCTCGGCCACCGTGGCCGACTCACGCGGGATCGCGCTGTCGTAGCCGGGGAACGAGTTGGCGATCTCCGTGATGCCACCCATATGGACCGAATGGTGGTTGCGACCGGTGAGCAGTGCGGCCCGCGAAGGTGAGCACAACGCCGTGGTGTGGAACTGGTTGTACCGGAGACCGCTCTCGGCAACTGCGTCAAGGCCGGGCGTGGGAACTGGCCCACCGAAGGTGCCGAAGGATCCGAACCCGACATCGTCGAGCATGATCAAGAGCACGTTCGGTGCTCCCGCCGGTGCTCCCTGTTGGGGAGGACGCGACGGTGTGGAGTCGGTGATCAACCGCTGCACATCACCGGAGAAGTCCGGTGTGGGTCGGGGCAATGAGGTGGTCACGCCCGCAGCCCGTCGACATCGAATGCACCGAGGGCCCGGATCGCGGCGGTGGCATCGCCCTCGATCACGACCGAACCATCAGCAACGGCTCCAGACAGCGCGAGCCGACCGGTGAGCAGCTCGGCCCAGGTTTCGATCGAGCAGACCACTGATGCATGTGGGTCTGCGCCATCGGTGGGACAAGCGACGCTATTGCGCAGATGCAAGCCGGTGACGCTGCCGTCGGCGAAATGCCAAGCCAGTCGCAGGTTGATGCCGTGCGCGAACTCGGGATCAACAAGCACTCGCAGAATGTGCACCGAACGATCAGGCGGTGACCCGAGCACCTGGGCACGTGAGAACCGGTGACGATAGAGACGCGAGAGATCAAGACTGCCATCGAGGAACAGTGCACGGGTGAGACACCAGTTGCGAATATTCGCTGCCGGTGTCCGCTGCGCAATGGTGCGCAGACATGCCGCGAGACGTTGACGATCACCAGCTCCGGCATCGGCATCGGCATCGTCGCCCGCTCGCACCAGCCAGGTGGCCAGTTCGGTGGCCCAACGAACATCATCGGCAGCGAGCGCATCATCGGCCTGCTGACGAACGACATCGGCCCCGCCGAATCCCGCGATCAGTCGGGCCGAACGCTCAGCGGTGGGCAACGGGAACAGCTGCGATTCGTCACCGTCGAACCAGCCGAACAGACCACTGCGGATCTGCCGGAAGTGATGCTCGGCGACGCCGTAGCGCTCGGCCGTGAGATTGTCGTCATCGCATTCAGGCGGCAACTGCACGGCCAACCCGAGATCGGCCGACAGCAGGCCTTGATTGGCGAGGCGAACCGCCTGATCCCAAAGGAACTGGATGGAGTCGCGATAACGGGTGACGCGTTCGGCGATGTGCTCACGACCGGACATCGGCGGACCATGCGTGGCGACAAGATGCTCGGCTCCCAACGACAACAGGTGATCGATTCCGGCGACCAGCACCTGCGGATCGCGGTACTCCTCACCGCGGATGGCGAACACGTTGAACAGCACCGGCCACACCAGATTGTTCACGGCGACGCCAAGGGTGGGGAACCAGTACGTGACCGAGTCATCGGCATCGGAGGGTGCGTAGGTGACTTCGATGGGCAGACCGGCGACCTCGATCGATGCCCGCTCGCCGAAGGTCTGGGTGGGCGGGACGAACACACTCGTGAAGGGCGCATGCGAGGGATTGCGATAGAAGTGACCGAGTCCGACATTGACCACGCCATCGGGACCATCGGCGGGCAGCACCATGGCGAACTGCTCGAGCAGGCCGCGCCCGTAGGCCGGCGCTATCTCGGAAGCCGCGCGGGCCCGGTTCCCAGCCACCTTCTCATGGGCCCAGATCGGCGTGGTGCGCGGTGCGCCCGACTCGAACACCGCTTCGGTTCCACAGACGTAATGGAAATGCGTGTAGAGCACCGCCACGATCGGACGGTCGGTCACGCCCCGGAGTTCGGCGATGGCCTCACGCATCTCCTCGGTGGACTCGCCGGTGTCGATGGCGATGATCCCCTCGGGAGCATCGATGAAGGTCTGGTTCGACAATCCGTTGCCGACCAAGCACCACACCCCGGCGGCGACCTCGTGGAACTCACGATGGATCACCTCGGACTGGGCGACATGATCACGATGAGCGATCTGACCGCCCGACAGCGTGACTGTGGCCGAGGAATCAGAAGCAAAAGAACGATCGGAGAGAGCCATTGCAGGCATCGTAGGTTGGGGAGTGCCAACTAGGGTCCGAATCTCAGCGGCTGAACGGGTGCTGCGTATCGCCCGCCCGAACCAACGGTCGTGATCGCGCCACAGGGGGAACACATGCATCCAGGAATCCACGCCGCCAACCGACCCGACGATCCCGCCGTCATCATGGCCGTCGATGGAGCAACCGTTACTTGGGCGCAACTCGAGGCGCGCTCGAACCAACTCGCGCACCTGCTGCGCTCCCGCGGTCTCAGCGTGGGCGACCACGTCGCCGTGTTCCTCGACAACGACAGCCATTACTTCGAGGTCATCTGGGCCGCGCTGCGCGCCGGCCTCTACATCACGCCGATCAATTGGCATCTCGGTGCCGAAGAAGCGGGCTACATCGTCTCCGACTGCGATGCGGTCGCTCTCATCACCACCGGCCGGTTCGCCGCCGTGGTCGCTGGGTTCGGCTCGGCGCTCGATGCAGTCACCATCCGACTCGCCATCGGCGAAGGAATCGATGGTTTCGAGGACTACGACCTCGCCATCGCTGAACACCCCACCACGCCGATCACTGATGAGACCGAAGGTGCGGTCATGCTCTACTCATCAGGCACCACCGGCCGGCCGAAGGGCATCAAGCCGCCGCTCACCGGAGCGGAATTCGGCTCCCCCAATGCACTGGTCACCCTGCTGCAATTCGTCTACGGCGTCGACGAGACCAGCGTGTACCTCTCCCCCTCACCGCTCTATCACGCTGCCCCGCTGCTGTGGTCGCTCGCGGCCCAGCGCATCGGTGCAGCAGTGGTGGTCATGGAACGGTTCGATGCTGAGGGCACCATTGCTGCGATCGAATCGAAGCGTGTCACTCACGGTCAGTTCGTGCCGACCCATTTCGTGCGCATGCTCCGACTGCCCGCCGAGGTGCGCGAGCGCTACGACGTCTCGAGCCTCCAGAAGGTCATCCATGCAGCCGCGCCCTGCCCGGTCGATGTGAAGCGGCAGATGCTCGACTGGGTCGGCCCCATCGTGTTCGAGTACTACGCAGGCAGTGAGGGCAACGGATTCTGCGCCGTTGGTCCCGCGGAATGGTTGGAGCGGCCCGGCACTGTCGGTCGCCCGCTCATCGGCATTCTTCACATCATCGGCGAGGACGGCAGCGAACAACCGGCCGGCGAGGTGGGTGAGGTCTGGTTCGAGAGCGAAACGAAGTTCGAATATCACAAGGACTCGGAGAAGACTGCCGCTGCGTTCAATGAACGCGGTTGGAGCACACTCGGCGATGTCGGTTATGTCGATGCTGAAGGTTGGCTGTTCCTCACCGATCGCGCCTCGCACATGATCATCAGCGGTGGTGTGAACATCTACCCGCAGGAAACCGAGAACGTGCTGGCGGCCCACCCGGCCATCGCCGACGTAGCTGTCATCGGCGTCCCCGATGAGGAGATGGGCGAGTCGGTGAAGGCCGTGGTCGAACTCGCTCCCGGTTTCGAGCCATCGCCCGAACTCGCCGCTGAGATCATCGCGTTCAGCCGCGAACGCCTGTCGAGCTTCAAGTGCCCCCGGAGCGTGGACTTCACCGACGAGCTTCCCCGGCTACCCACCGGAAAGTTGCTCAAGCGGGTGCTTCGCGACCAATACCGCGCCTGACCGTCCATCACTGCGAGGTCAGAACCCGGCGAGCAACTCCCTCGAAAGGTCAGCCACCGAACGCGCCCCGACAAGCGCCATCGATGTCGAAAAATCCTCGATGAGAAGCCGGAGCACTTCGCTCACACCGGCGCGGCCGGCGACACCGAGACCCCAGAGCGGCGGACGACCGGTGAGCACCGCCGATGCCCCGAGGCTGAGCGCCTTGATCACATCGACACCCGATCGGATGCCCCCGTCAACGAGGACCTCGCCGGATCCACCGAGTGCATCGACGACGGTCCGCAGCGCAGTGGCGGTTGCAACCGCGGTATCGAGCTGCCGCCCACCGTGATTGGACACAACGACTCCAGCAGCCCCGCTGTCGATGCATCGAACCGCGTCATCACTGCGGAGCACACCTTTGACGAGCACGGGAACACTGCAGAACTCGACGAGCGACGTGAGCGAGGACCACGCGATGTCACAGTCCAACGAAGCCCAGACCGGCGCGAGCCGCGGGTCAGGATGTCCGACATCAGCGACGCACGGAACGGGCCGGGCGCCACGCAATGTGAACCCCGTGTGCATGTCGCGATCGCGATGTCCGAGCGCGGCGAGGTCCACAGTGAAGACGATCGCCGATGCACCTGCCTCGACAGCGCGTTCGACCAGCGCCCGGTTGAGCCCCTGATCGGTGAACATGTAGAGCTGGAACCACCAACGAAGCCCGTCGATCGAAGCGAGCTCGGTGAACGACGCACTTCCGAAGGTCGACTGCACGTAGCGCGCCCCTTGATCCAAAGCTCCCCGGGCACTGGCGGTAGGGCTTTCGGAGCTCACATACTGCTGAAACCCGACCGGAGCAACGAAGATCGGGTGTGGCTCCTCGACACCGAGAACAGTGGTAGCGACAGATCGATCGGAACCAGTGCTCAGCACACGGGGAAGCAGTTCCAAGGAGTCCCATGCCTCGCGGTTGCGGCTGAGCGTGATCCCCCTCCCAGCTGCGCCATCGACATAGCCCTCGAGGCCCTCGGGCTCGATGATGCGAAATGCAGTCGCGAAGTCTTCGATCGTTCGTGGAAGCGGCATCTCAGAAGTATGGATCAACCGAGACCAAGCGTTCTACGCTTCCGCCGTGCCACTCCTAGTCAGCGGTTCTGCAGAGAGCCGACGAGGTCTCATCGCGGCGATGCGCGTCGTCGCCACCGCTGCGGGTTCCCGACCCTTCGCCGGTGCACAGGCCGATCTCACCACAGCGATGGCCGCAATTGCGCAACACGACCACAACGCACCGACTGCACCCGTGGTCGCCGACCTACTTGCCGATGCCGAACCATGGCCATCAGCTGCCGAATCGCTGTCCGAGATCACACGACTCCTGACCACCGAAGCCGACCGTCGCGAAGCCGCGCACGCCGCGTTCCTGGTTGCACTGATGCCAGAAGAGGCTGATGCCGAAGGACTGCACACGGCTCGCTGGCTCGCGCGTTCGCTCCATGCCGATGACGCTTTCGCCGCCGACCTCGAAGCCACGGTGACACAGCATGCCGCCGCAGCGGAAGCGGATCTGTTCCGGCGGTTCCTGTCGTGGAAGACGGGAGTTGATCTCTCCACGATCCAGGAACGTATGGCCCGGCAGCTCCCGGTGGTCGACACGCCACCGGAGGAGGTCGAGGAGCTTCGACGTCGATTTGCCGCTGCCAAGGAAGGGACTGTCGGATACGAACTGTCCAACTTCTATCGCGACACCGGGTTCGATATCCCCGGCACGCCCGGCACGCTTCCGCTCGCCGTGCTCGGAAGTCACGACGTGCATCATGTTCTCACCGGCTACGACGCCAGTCCGGAAGACGAGGTGTACCTCGCGGCGTTCACAGCAGCCAACGCTCGCAACGGGGGGGCCGAGTATCTCGCGGTGATCACGCTGCAATGGCACCAAGGGATCCGGCTCGGCGTGTTCGACCCGGCACGGGCGACACTCGATCCGACGAAGATGGTGCTCGCCGCTGAGCGCGGAGCGAGGACACCAGTCGATGTCTGCACGACTGACTGGAACTGGGAAGCGCTCATCGAGACGCCACTCGAGTTGGCGCGGGAACTACTCGGAATCCCTCCGGGAGGGTCGGTCGGGCCCAGCGGCCTCTGGGATGCCGGCCACCATCAGAATCACCGCTGACATGGCGAAGGTCACCGGTCGCGAACTTCCCGCGGCCACTCTGGGACTCATGGCAGCAGGAGCAGCGCTCGGTTCGGCCAGCATCCAGTCGAACCAGCCTCTCCTGCCAGCAATGGCCATCTCCCTGTCGGTCGACGCACGAGCAGTCGCATTCGTGCCGTCCTACACACAGTGGGGATACGCGATCGGACTCGCTCTGGTCGTCCCACTTTTCGATGTGGTCGATCGGCGACGACTCGTGGTCATCATGCAGCTGCTCGCTGCGGTCGGGCTGGTGACGTTCGCCCTTGCGCCGTCGGCTACGTGGCTCGCGGTGCTCGCTCCAATCCTTGGCATGGTCGCGTGTTCCTCCCAGATCCTCACCCCCTATGCCGGAGCGATCAGCCCACCCGAGTCACGAGCACGAGCGGTGTCGACGGTGCTCGGTGGTGTGCTCGCCGGCGTACTCCTCGGGCGCGTGCTCGGAGGCTTCCTCGGTGCCGTCACAAGTTGGCGGGCGGTCTATCTGGTCTTGGCCTTCATCACCGTCATCTCCGCAATCGTTCTTTCCCGGGTACTCCCGGAGAGTCGCAATCCGATCACCGAGCGGTATGTGACGGTGCTGCGGTCAATGGCCCGGGACGTCATCGAGCTCGCACCGCTGCGCCGACACGGCCTCATCGGCCTCTTGGTGTTCGGATCATTCATGTCGTTCTGGTCCTCCTACGCCTTTCTCCTGAAGGACACCTTCGACATCGGACCGAGCGGCGCTGGGGCAGTCGCGCTCGTCGGACTCGGTGGTGCGTTGGCTGCGCCGCGTGCCGGACGATTGGTGGATCGCGGAGGGTTCGTCCTCGCCAGCACGCTGGGGAGCGCCGCTGCACTCCTCGGATGGGTGATCGCGTACTTCGGTACCAGAAGCGTCATCGTGCTCTGTATCGGCGCATTGGTTCTCGACCTCGGAACCGGCCTCGCCCACGGGGCGAACATGGGTGCACTCCAGCGTCGCTATCCGACGATGGGAGGTCGAATCAACGCGGTCTACATGGTGCTGTACTTCGTCGGGGGCGCGCTCGGCTCGGCGATCGCACCGGCGCTACAGCTCGACAATGGTTGGCACTCGGTGGCCATCTTCGGCGTCGCGGTCAGCACTGCGGGGCTCGTTCTCGTTCAGCTCTGGAGACGTTCCTTCACTGTCCCGAACTGAGTGGGCCGGTCGCCGGCACCTCGCCCGAACGGCCAGCAACCCGGCGACTCATCCACCACTGCGCCGCCAGCCCGACACCGATACAGCAGCACAGGTCGAATGGCGAACGCAGTCGCGGCGGAGAGACGAGCACGAGGCTTCCAAGCACGAAATAGGCACCCATGCCGACGACGAGGAGCACATCGGGTGACCGACGTCGGATAAACAGCCCAAATAGCCCGACTGCCGTGACCGGATAGAAGAGCCAGAGCGTCGCGCTGCGGAAATTGAGATTGCGTCCGTCGGCGTTCTCGGCCCATTCGTTGAACTGCGGTGTGAACTCGAAGAGATGCAGCGCATTTCGCCAGACGACACCGGGGACTTGACCCGGATGTGCCCGGATGTCGTCGAATGCGAATGTCTGGAGTTGTTCGGCCCAATCGGTCTCGTTGAACTGAGCCAATCGGAACTGATCGAAGCGATCATCGAAAACGGGATCGACGAACCTCCGCGACTCGCGCGAAGCCGGCGAGTACGTGCCGGCAAGGTTGAAACCGTTCGATGTGACATACAACGGCGAGCCGAGCTGGATCTGGTTCCGGATGATCCACGGACTCACCACGGCAAGCGCGATAGCGAGGAAACCGAGGGCGCGCCTCCAGCCCAGACGCCACAACACCCACAGGGCAAGCGGCACGACAACGTACTGCGCGCTCGCCCGGGTGAGGATGAGCAGCCCGCAGAGAACCGCCGCAGTTGGCCATCGACGACACACGAGCGCAAGCATCAGCCCGGCGATCAACGCGAGCGAGAGCGACTCAGTGAGCAGCATGGTGTCGTTGACGATCAGCGGCGGGTAGAGCGCAACGGCCAACGCCGCAACGAACGCAGCACGGCCAGGGGCAAGATGACGAGTCAGGAAATACACCAGCGCAACTGTCACCAGCCCGAACACGAGACTGAGGGTGCGACCGCTGACAACGTTGTCACCGAACACCTTGATGGTCCCAGCCAGCACATAGGGATAGCCCGGTGGACGGAACGCAGTGGGATGAGGATTCAGCTGCGGGAAGAGCTGGGAGTACCCCTCGCCTCGCAGGATGTAGCGGGCGAGATCCTGATACTGCGCAGCGTCACTCTCCGGCACATAGCGCGGCGTGACGAAGACCCAGTATCCGACACGGGCGACGAGCGCCACAGCCAGAACGATGAGGAGATCTCGCCGGTGGTTCAACCAAGCAACTGGCCGAACCAGCTTGCCGTTGAAACTGGAAGTGCCGACGACCTCAGGCATGGGATCGTCGACGACGATGATCAGTCGTCGGCCAGAACCTTGTCGACACGAGCACCAGCTTCTTCCATGGTGACATTCCAGGAAACGGCGAGCTCGGAGACGAGGATGCGACGGGCACGGATCTGCATGGCCTTCTCGGCGCTGGAGAGCGATGACTGACGATCGCGCAGTGCAAGGTTGCGAACCACCTCGGCGCATTCGTAGATATCGCCGGACTTCATCTTTTCCTGATGGTTCTTGAAACGACGCGACCAGTTGGTGGGCACGCGCACTGTGCGAATGGCGAGCACGTCGAGGACGTCCTGCACCTCTTCGAGCGAGATGGCCGGACGGACGCCGAGATCTTCGGCACGATCCTCGGGCACCGAAACCTTGAGTGCCCCGCCGCGCCAAGACTCATCGCCAGCAGCGACAGACAGTTCGAGGTACTTCACTTTCTTGCCATCGACGACCTTGGTCGACCGGCCCGTGACCTCGGCGGTGCCGTGAGCCGGATAGATGACCTTGTTCCCAACTTTGAAATCCATGGGTTCCTTCTTGCCGAACGGACCTACAAGTATGCCAAAGATCCAGCAGAACAGGTTCCTGACCCCCGCGACCCTTGCGGCGTCTACTCAAATGGCAGTCGGGAATGGATCATTGGGCCCTCGACCTTCAGGATCGAGCCCCTCGATGGTCCGGAGCTTGGCAATGCGCTCCGACAGCGGCGGATGGGTGTCCATCATGCGGCCGAACGAGCCGAGCATGCCTTCATCGCGACCTCGTTCGAGCGGGGATTCGATCCAGAGATGCGCCGTGGCCGCCGACGGATGAGCGATCACCGTGGTGTCGGCCTCGAGCTTCTCGAGAGCAGAACGCAGGCCCGAGGGCTCGCGAGTGAGTTCGACCGCCGTGGCATCGGCGAGGCTCTCGCGCTTTCGTGAGAGTGAGGCCTTCAGCAGCATGCCGGCCGGCACCGCCAACAGATAGATGGCCAGCGAAAGCAGCAACAACAGCGCGAAGCCGTTGTTGTCGCGACTGCCGCGACGCATGCCGCCGAACATCCCGATGCGCAGACCTATCTGGGCGATGACCGCAATAGCCCCGACGGCGAGAACCGCGAGCGTCGTGACAGCGATGTCGCGGTTGCGGATATGCGACATCTCGTGGGCGAGCACCCCGCGCAGTTCGCGCCGGGACATCACTGCCAGCAGACCGGTGGTGACGGTGATCGCCGCATGATCCGGATTTCGACCAGTGGCGAACGCGTTGGGTGCCGGATCATCAACCACGTAGGTGCGCGGCACCGGAATGCCCGAGGCGATCGACATCTGCTCCACCAGATTGCGCAGCTCCGCGAACTCGGGACCATCAGCAGGCCGGGCCTGCACCATGGTCAGCGCTGCTGACGCCGAAGCGAACCACGCGATGAACAGGTACCCGCCGACGAACACGATGGTGATGATCAGCGCCACCAGATTGAAGCGGAACTCCGAGGTGCATACCTGCGGTTGTACGACGTACCCGTTCGCGAGCACTTTGGCCGGCGAACAGGTCTCCTTCGTGTACCCGCCAAAAACTCCGGTGACGACATTGGCCACGATGAACAGCAGCGCGAATGTTCCGGCGAGGATGAGCACACTCGCCCGACGGTTATGTCTCTGCTCCGCGATGAAACCGGTCGCGTCACTCATCTGCTGCGCTCCACTGCAGATCCGTCACGATGATCAGAACTGCACCTTCGGGACGTCGCGGTCGGTGGGTGCAGCTTCGAAGAGTTCACGATGCGGGAAGCTGCCGAACTTGGCGATGATCACACCCGGGAATGTGTCGATGCGGTTATGGAAGCTGGTGACCGAATCGTTGTAGAACTGGCGCGCGTAGGACACCCGATCCTCGGTGGAGGTGATCTCCTCCTGCAACTGACGGAAGTTCGCGTCGGCCTTGAGATTCGGATACGCCTCGGCGAGAGCGAACAGCCGGCCCAGCGCCTGGGTGATCGGGCCTTCGGCAGCAGCAGCCTCGGCAGGTCCGTTGGCGGCCACGCTGGCCTGACGGGCCTGCACGACCGCCTCGAGGGTTCCGCTCTCGTGAGCGGCGTATCCCTTGACGGTCTCGACAAGATTGGGAATGAGATCAGCGCGCCGCTTGAGCTGCACCTCGATCTGGGCCCAACCGTTATCGACCTGGTTGCGCTGGCGAACGATGCCGTTGAAGCCACCAACGACGATAAGCACGAGCAGTGCCAAGACTGCAATGACGATGATCAATCCGATCATGCTCGATCCCTTCCCGAGAGCGATGGGCCCGAATAGCCCCTCCAGCGCACGAAGGCGCCGACACAAGTGAACCACGGCCGGGGCCGGAATGCGCCTCGTGGAGCCACGGAATCAGTCCTCCAACGGTGGGACGGCGCCCGGCAGCGAGCCCTTCCCTGCGGAGAGTCCCTCACCCTCGATCACGGCCCGTCGTTCGATCACCGCATCTTCGGCCGCCGAGACCAACTCCTCAGTAGAAGCGGCCAGCGAGCGCCAACCCACCGCGGCGGTGAGGAGACACGCGAGTCCACCGGTGACATACGTGGCCCGGGCACCGAACTGTTGACCGATGAACCCGATGATCGGACCGCCGAACGGGGTCGTTCCGATGATCGCGGTGACATAGAGCGCCATCACACGACCGCGCATCTGCGGGGGCGCGGTGAGCTGCAATGTGGCCGAGTTGCTGGTGATGAATGCCACGCTCCCGGCGCCGACGAACAGCAGGGCCACGATCATGAACGCCATCGACGGCATGGCTGCGCCCGCGAGCATCGCAACCCCGAGGAACGCCGCCGCGTACCCGATTCGCCGATGCGTGGCCCGACCCATGCGGGCGATGGCGAGTCCGCCGAGCACCGAACCGACGCCCATGGCCGAAGAAAGGAACCCGTAGCTGCCGGCATTACCTCCAAACGTGTTCTTGGCCAGAAGGGGCAGCGATACCTGGTTCTCGTAGGCGAGCGCTCCGATCACGATGGTCATCACCATCGGCGTGCGCAGCCTCGGGTCGCCCCACACCACTCGCAATCCGGCACGCACCTGACCCTGCTCGCGTGAACTCGATGGGGTGACGATGAACTCCCTACGGCGCATGAGCAGGAACGCGACGATGGCGGCGACATAGCTCACGCCATTCACGAAGAAGCATGAGGAGAGACCAAACACTGCGATGAGGCCACCGGCAACTGCCGGACCGATGATCCGAGACACATTGTTGGTGGTGCTGGCAATGCCCACTGCGCCGGTCAGATCCTCCGGTCCCACCATCTCGTGCACGAATGAGGAACGAACAGGGGTGTCGAAGGAGTTCACGGTTCCGATCGCGGCAGCGAACACGAAGAGACTCCAGACGCGAATCGTGTCGGTGACGACCATGACACCGAGCGCCGTCGCCAACAAGCCTGCGAGTACCTGCGTGGTCTGCAGGATCCGCCAACGGCTCAGCCGATCGGCGAGTGCGCCAGCGAATGCGCCGAGCAGCAGCGTGGGGATGAACTGCACGGCCGTGACGAGACCAAGGAGTTCACCGCGGCCGGTGAGATGCAGCACCAGCCAACCCATGGCCACCGTCTGCATCCAGGTGCCGGTCTGCGATACACCCTGACCGATGAGATAGAGCCGGAAGTTCCGGTGCCCGAGCGAGGCGAACCCAGCGCGGCCGCTCGCAGTCATCGGCGATCCCCGATGATCGCATCGAGAAGTTCCTCGACAGCACGGGCATGCTCGACACGCCATCGGCCGACGACGTCAGCGGGAGGGTCGGCGGTCAGCGCTTCGATGCGCGGGGCGAACGCCTCGCGTTGGCACAGTGCAAGTGGAACGAGCGATTCCCCCATCCGCTCAAGCATCTGGAACTTGAGCAACAGGGCCGTGCGCACATCGCGGAGGTGCGCCACCGGTTCCGCGATCCAAACCCGTGTGGCGGCGCGTCCTGTTCGAGTGGCGTGCAGCAGCGACCGCTCGCGACCACGACCCGGCGCAGTACCCCTGCGTTCGAGCCGTCCAGCGGCGATGAGCGCGTCGATCGCCCGGTAGGTGAGCGGCTTCGAGAGGGTCCAGATACGACCGAACTCAGCACCGGGCGCGAGCAGGTCCGCAACCGCTCCTCCGTAGTCCACGCCGGTGACCACCAAGGCCAGACACACCGATTCAGCAAGCGATGTCTCGGACCTAGCCATGGTTCGACACTACCGATCACTCACGAGGGTCGTCAGCCGCTGACCACTAGTAGTCAAGACCTGACTACTGTGGACACATGCAGCCCCGCCGAATCTCACGACTCCCCGTGATCATCATCAGCCTCGCGGCACTCCTCCTCGGTGGTCTGCTCCCGGGTTGTGGGTCCGATGGCAATTCGAAGTCGATCACTGTTGCCGCGGCATCCTCGCTGAGCGGAGCCTTTGAGGCCGCCAAAGCCGAGTTCGAAGCAAGCCACCCGGGCACCTCGATCACACTTGCGTTCGGAAGTTCCTCCTCACTGGCCCAGCAGATCCTCGATGGCGCTCGCATCGACGTGTTCGCGTCGGCCGATAACGACACCATGCAGAGCGTGAACCGGGAACTGGCCGGCCGCAGTTCGACCTTCACCACCAACACCCTCGAGATCATGGTGGAGAAGGGCAACCCCCTCGGCATCGCCACACTCTCTGATCTCGCTCGCCCCGAACTCGTCTACATAACCTGCGCCCCGGAGGTCCCCATCGGGAAATACTCCGCCGATGTGCTCAGCCGGGCGGGCGTGACGGTGGCGCCGAGCAGCCTCGAGCCCGACGTGAAGGGCATCGTCACCAAGATCACCTCCGGTGAGGCCGATGCCGGCATCGTGTACTCGACCGATGTGGTGGCCGCCGGCGATCGTGCCAGCGGCGTCGTCATTCCTATGAGGCAGAACGTCATGGCTTCGTATCCGATCGCCCGGCTCTACCGAGCGCGGCACAACACAACTGCAGCCGCGTGGATTGATTTCATCAACGGCGCAGAGGGTCAGACGATCCTGACCCGCTTCGGGTTCATCGCTCCGTGACCCGTTCACTGCGACGGCGGAGATCGCGCCGACCTCGCAGAACCGAACCCCGACCCCCGTTGCCGGCGATCGCTATCGCCATCGCCGCCATCGCCTTCTTCGCCCTGCCGTTCCTTGGTCTGCTGTGGCGGGTTCCGTGGAGTTCGGCTTGGGGCATCATCACCGAAGCCGATTCGAGAGACGCTCTTCGCCTCTCGATCGAGTGCTCGCTGCTCGCTGCTCTGTTGTCGGTGATCCTCGGTGTCCCGCTCGCGTGGGTTCTGGCTCGCATCGAATTCCCTGGGCGATCTGTCGTGCGTGCCCTCTGTCTGCTCTCGCTCGTGCTGCCTCCAGTCGTGGCCGGGGTCGCACTCTTCTCCGCATACGGAAGACGGGGAATGCTCGGAGCACCTCTTGCTGACTGGTTCGGCGTGCGCCTCCCCTATTCCACCGCAGGGGTGGTGATCGCCCAGACGTTCGTGGCCATGCCGTTTCTCATCCTCACCGTCGAGGCCGCATTGCGCGGACTGGATCGTGGACCGGAGGAAGCGGCTCGCACACTCGGCGCCACCAGTTGGTACTCGTTCCGGCGGGTGACGGTTCCCGCCATTCGACCGGCGCTGATCGCCGGCACTGTGCTCGCATGGGCGCGGGCGCTCGGCGAATTCGGTGCCACCATCACATTTGCGGGCAATCTTCCGGGCACCACGCAGACAGCGCCACTTGCCGTCTATCGGGCGCTCGAGGTTCATCCCGATCAGGCACTGGTGCTCTCGGTCGTACTCATCGTGATTTCGTTCCTCGTGCTGATCGCTCTGCGCGATCGCTGGCTCACGCCACCTTCGGAGCAGTCCCGATGACCGATACGACCAAGCAACCGATCGCGGGAACATCCCTGAACGCCCATCTCGGGCTCCACGTGGGTGCCCTTCCGATCGAGGTCGAACTGCACATCGATCCCAGTTCGATCACTGCCATCGTCGGGCCCAACGGGGCGGGTAAGACCACCCTGCTGCGTGCGCTTGCCGGACTGATCCCACTCGACGCCGGTCGGGTGGTCCTCGGCGACCGTGTGTTCGACGACGTCGCAACAGCGGTACATGTGCCGACCGAACAACGGCGGATCGGCATGGTTTTCCAGAGCCAGCGACTCTTCAGCAATCTCAGTGTCCAGGAAAACATTGCGTTCGGGCAGCGTGCCCGCAGAGTCCCGCGGAACGAGGCCCGCAACATCGCGGAGCATTGGCTGCAACGGTTCGGACTCGCTGGTCTCGGATCCCGACTCCCGCACGAACTCTCCGGCGGCCAAGCCCAGAGGGTGGCTCTCGCCCGTGCCCTCGCAACTGACCCGGCGCTGTTGCTCCTCGATGAACCCCTCTCAGCACTTGATGCGGAAACCCGCGCCGCCATGCGAACCGAACTGCGTGAGCATCTCGGGAACCTCACCATTCCGACCATCCTCGTCACCCACGACATCGCCGATGCCCGAGCCATCGCTGATGAGATCGTCGTGCTCGAATCCGGTCGCATCACCCAGCGCGGTGAGCTGGCCGAGATCGCCGCAGATCCCCGCTCCGACTACGTGCGCGAACTTCTCCGGGGCCTGTGAATCAGGCCGATTGCTGTTCGGTTCAGTCCCGGCGATAGGGTTCCGGCGTCGCGAGGAACACTCTGATGCGACACCGATGGGCCGACTGAAGCAGTCGACTCGTCCCTCCGGGCGGTGATCCCCCTCCCATTCGGAGCAGCAGCACGCAGTGCATCCCGGTGTGGGGGCCGGCTCAGCACCACGAACGCGGTTACGTCGGCACCATGCCTCGGAACCGTCCGTGCTCACCAAGGATTCTCGTGTCCCAAGACGATTCACTGTTCGACAACCCGACCGAAGATGAGTTCACCGAACTCGCTCCGAGTGGCGATGCCATGGTCGATACCGCCAGCGCCGAGGTGACCGATCCGGATGTTGAACCGGGTGCAGCCCTCATCGACGTCGATGGCCCCCGTTTCGAAACGATGGTCGAGGCAGCGGCATGGGGTGAGGCAACAGCAGCCGATCTCGCCATCCTGAACGCCCACGATGAAGCATGGCGTCGGGTTCTCGTCGCCCGACTCACCGAGACCGATGAGGCACTCGATCGGATCCGTGCCCTGCGGCGTCCGGATGATCAACAGGTACTCACGGATCTCGAACTCGAACAGCGCATGCTCGAGATCGCCCTCGACCGACGTCTTGGTATCGAACCCGAGCCGGGCGAACTCGCTCCCGGCGTCAACGTCCTCCAACTCTCCTGGGTCACCGGTCGCATCGTCGCCTGGCTGGGTGGGCCCGACGCTCCGCCCGTCACGATCGACCAGCTCCGAACCGCGCTCGAGGCCTGCGACGCCCCCGACATGTGGTCAGGACGAGCTCCCATCCCGTTGCCCAACGGCGACAAGGCGGTTGCTCTGGAGGCCAACACCTCGGACATTCTCGGCTGGCTGCTCTCGCTTGCCGCCGATCCTCCCGCGGAACCGATCGGACCGAGTGCCCGCTGGCTCTCGATCATCGCGGCCTTCGCTGTCTCTCTTGCCGCCCGCGGCGCCATGATCCCCACCATCCGCCGCTCACGAGCCGGTCGGCGCACACCCAATCGCACTGCGTTCTCCGTCACCTGGACCCCCGCACTGGTCGACACCGACCATCTCAAGCGCATCGCCGATGCCATGCCCGGTGCCGTCGCTGCACTTTCGCCATCGGTCGACGGTGCCACCATGTCCCGCTCGGTGCTCGGCGAGGTCGTCGATGTCATCTGTCACGACGCCGCCAAGCGCGTCGATGTGCCGGCGGCACCCGATGATCCGAAATCACTCGCCGAGGCCGGCGAAACCTTCCTCAGCCGGCTCGATGGTGCGCCCTTCGATATGGCCCCGGCGCTCGCCGGCGAACTCACCAATGCCCTCGAACGCTGGGCGGCACCGATCAGTTCGAAGTCATACCGCCCGCTCATCGTGCAGCTCGATCCGCCCGACTCCGGCGATGCCTGGCATGTCGCAGTGTTCGCCCCGGGCAAGGGCCAGCAGCTCATCCCGGTCGAGGTGGCGCTCGTCAACGCCGGCAATCTTCGTCGCGAGCTCGAGGGCAATCTGCTGCGCCTCGAACGACTCTTCCCCGAGCTGCAACGGCCCGGAAGTCTCCGTCGGGGTGAGGTCGTGCTCAGCCAGGCCGAAGCCTGGGAACTGATGACAAACGTGGGCCCGGTGCTGGCCGATGCCGGCTTCGACGTACGGGTGCCGGCGCTGTCCCGCCGCAAGCCCACGCCATCACTTCGACTCTGGGCCGAGGGCGGCAACGAGACGAGCGTCGGAGCCCATCAGTTGGCGAACGTCAGCTGGACCGCCGTGTTCGACGACATCGAACTCACCGCCGCCGACATCGCGCGCCTCGCCAAGGAGGCCCGTCCCCTCGTGCGTTCGGGCGGTCGGTGGATCGCTCTCGATCATGCCGATCTCGCCGCCGCGGCTGAAGCGCTCGCCGAACGGGCCAAGAAGCCGCAGATGACCGGCGCCGAGATGCTGCGCCAGGCACTCGGTCTCGATGGAACCTCCCTCGCCGGAGGCATCGCCATCGAGGGTTCGGGTTGGGCCGCTGATCTGCTCTCGAAGGCCTCGACCGCGACGCTCGCCCCAGCGCAGAACCCACGCGGATTCAACGGTGAACTGCGCAGTTATCAGGCCGAGGCATTGGCCTGGTTGAAGTTCCTCGACACCACGAGCCTTGGTGGCTGTCTCGCACTCGACATGGGTCTGGGCAAGACGCCAACGATCCTCGCCCACCTCGTGTCGCGAACTGAAGGCGACGATCCCGCTCTTGTCATCGCCCCACCTGCTGTCGTCGGCAACTGGGCTGCCGAGGCCGCTCGCTTCACGCCGTCGCTCAAGGTTCTCGTGCATCACGGCGCTTCGCGAGCCGAAGCAGAGAAGCTCGCCGGGTTGGCCGCCGACTACGACGTCATCATCACGACCTATTCCACTGCGGTCCGTGACATCGACGCACTCGAGAAGATCCATTGGGGACGGATCGTCCTCGACGAAGCCCAGGCGATCAAGAACCCCGCCAACGAAACAGCCCAGCAACTGCGTCGCCTCGACGCCACCACCCGACTTGCGCTCACCGGCACCCCCATCGAGAACGGGCTCGGTGATCTCTGGGCCATCCTCGATTTCACCAACCCCGGTCTGGTCGGCCCCCGACCGCAGTTCATCGCCCAACTCTCCGGCACCGGCAATGGCGAAGGTTCCCGTGATCAGGGCGAGCGTGCATTGCGCGCCCTCAACGGCATCCTTGTGTTCCGTCGCACCAAGAGCGAGCCGGCCATCGCCGCCGAACTCCCCGATCGCATCGATGAACTCGACCGCTGCTCGATGACTCCCGAACAGATCGGCCTCTACCAAGCAGTGCTCGACAGTCTGGTCACGGGCGTCGGGAACGAAGCCGGTACCGACTCGCGAAACGGTGCGATCCTCGCCGCCATCACCGCGCTCAAGCAGATCTGCAACCATCCGGTCGCCTATAGAAATGACGACGGACCGCTCGACGGCCGATCCGGGAAACTGGCCCGCCTCGAGGAGATCATCGAACAGGTCTATGCGGCCGGCGAACGGGCGCTCGTGTTCACCCACTTCGCCGAATGGGGTCAGAAACTCGCCACGCATCTCAGCGCTCGTTTCGAGGTTCCGGTCGGCTGCTATCACGGCGGACTCTCCCGGGGTGCCCGTGATGCGCTCGTCACCGAGTTCCAGGCCCTTGAAGGTCCCGGCGCCCTCGTGCTCTCGCTGAAGGCGGGCGGCACCGGACTCAACCTCACCAATGCCAACCACGTGATCCTCTATGACCGCTGGTGGAATCCGGCCGTCGAGGATCAGGCACGCGACCGCGCGTGGCGCATCGGACAGACCAAGACCGTCATCGCCCACCGACTCGTGTGCCCCGGCACCGTCGACGAACGGGTCGAAGAGGTCGTGGCCGGCAAACGACATATCGCCGATCTGGTGCTTCCCAAGTCCAGTTCGCTGGGCGACCTCGACCCCAACCAACTGCAGGCCGCGCTCGGCCTTCGCAGCGATGAACTGCTCACCGAGCAGGACGATGAACTCATCAAGGAGACCGTGGCATGAGCCGCTCTCGCCGCCGCCCGGCCAACAACCAGAAGAAGCTTGACGCCGACCGCGCGGCAAGTCGCCGGTTCTGGGGTGAAGGACTGCTCGACGATCCCGCGCTCGTGCATCGCAGTGATGACCCGGCCGCGATGGTCGTGTCACTGGGCGATCCGCCCCTGCGAGGCAACGAACGAGCGGCTCAAGCCACCTTTGTGCTCGTGTACCGGCGGGCTGCCCAACTCGCCCTGCTGGCCGCCACCGCGGCCGGACTCGACGACGACTCCCGGTCCAACTGACCGTCGCGTCGCCTAACCTTCACCTCTCGTGCGCTTCCTTCACGATCGTCTCCCCGAATCGGACCTCACGTTCGACGATGTCTTCATGGTTCCAGCCCGGTCTGATGTGGCCTCCCGGCTCGATGTCGACCTGACCACCTCCGATGGCACCGGCACCACCATTCCCATCGTCGTGGCCAACATGACTGCCGTGGCCGGACGTCGTATGGCCGAGACCGTCGCCCGGCGTGGTGGCATCGCCGTCATTCCCCAGGACATCCCACTCGATGTCGTCGCCGATGTCGTCGACTGGGTCAAGCGTCGTCATCTCGTGCATGACACCGCCATCACCCTGGCGCCGACCGACACCGTGGGCGAGGCCATCAACCTGATCGCCAAGCGCGCGCACAACGCGGTGATCGTGGTCGAGGGGGATCGGCCCGTCGGGGTCGTCACCGACACCGACCTCAGTGGCGTCGATCGCTACACCTCGGTCGATCAGGTGATGTCCACCGATCTGCTCACCTTCCCCGACTCCATCGACGCCGAAGCAGCGTTCACAACATTGCATGATCGTCGCCGCCGAGTGGCGCCCGTCGTCGATGAGCGCGGCGATCTCGTTGGGGTGCTCACCCGTACCGGTGCATTGCGATCCACGTTGTACCGACCCGCCATTGACGATCTCGGCCGGCTCCGCATCGCTGCTGCAGTCGGCGTCAACGGCGATGTTGCGGCGAAGGCCACGTTCCTCGTCGAGGCAGGCGTCGATGTCTTGGTGCTCGACACGGCACATGGTCATCAGGAGAAGATGATCGAAGCCATCCGACGCATCAAGGCGCTCGATCTCCCGGTTCCGCTGTGCGCCGGCAACATTGTCTCGGCCCAAGGTGTCCGCGATCTCTGCGACGCCGGTGCTGACATCATCAAGGTCGGGGTCGGGCCGGGTGCCATGTGCACCACCCGCATGATGACCGGTGTCGGTCGTCCCCAGTTCTCCGCGGTACACGAGTGCGCTCAGGCAGCAAGCGCACTCGGAAAGCATGTCTGGGCCGATGGTGGCATCCGCCATCCGCGCGATGTCGCGCTCGCTCTCGCCGCCGGGGCCAGCAACGTCATGATCGGTTCCTGGTTCGCCGGCACCCATGAGTCCCCCGGCGATCTCCAGCGCGACAGTGACGGTCGGGTCTACAAGGAGAGCTTCGGCATGGCATCGGCACGGGCCGTCATCGGTCGCAATGCCTCACACGAGGCTCCCATTGATGCCGCCCGGCGGGCGCTGTTCGAAGAGGGCATCTCCACCGGCCGCATGTATCTCGACCCCGTGCGCCCGGGTGTCGAGGATCTCCTCGACACCATCACCGCCGGTGTGCGTAGTTCATTCACCTACGCCGGCGCTCGCACGATCGAAGAGTTCCACGATCGTGCCGTGATCGGCGTGCAGACCGCATCAGGTTTCGCCGAGGGTCGGCCCCTTCATCAGGGTTGGTGACCTCGACACACCCGACAGCAGGGCCCGCGCTATCAAGTCCAGCATCGGGTCAATCACCGGGTCCGGCATCGGGTCAGGATCGTGGCGTCTCGCGCCGATATCGCAGGAGTGGCTCCTGTCACTGTGACGACTGACCTGCCCTTTCCCGTGGACGAGCGCGACCCGATTCCCTATCATTCTCCTCGTTGGCTCCGGGTTCCCCCCGACTCGTCAGAGCCACAGAACCCCTCGAGATCCCCCCGTCTCGAAGGCCATGCGACTCCCCCGCCCACCCCCCGGGCCGGGGGAGTCAGCGCGTTCAGGCCAGGTTTTCGCTGAGGAACTCAATGGTCCGATGCCACGCGTCGGACGAGGATTCAGCGTGGAACGAGGGTCGCTCGTCGCAATGGAACCCATGATCGGCTTCTGCATAACGGACGACCTCGGTGCGAACCGCCGAGGTAGCCGCGAGCGCACGCAGCTGCTCGACCTCTTCGGAGGGGATATGTGCATCGAGGTCTCCGTAGAGTCCGAGCCATGGCGTCCGCAGTTCCGACCCGTAGGCGAGGCCGCTCTCGAGACCGAAACGACCCTCGCTGATACCACCGCCGTAGAACGTGACCGCCGCACCGAGCGCGAGGCGAGCAGCCGTTGCGAGCGTGACCGAACCGCCCATACAGAATCCGATGATGCCCTGCGAGGCGGCATCCTGGCCGAGCCGCATGAGCTCGCCGAGTGCAGCGTCAATGTCCATCGTGATGCTCTCGCCCGTGAGGCTCATGATGACCGGGCCCATTATTTCGTACTCGGTGTAACCGAACACCTGCTGCTCGCTGCGGTGATAGAGCGCAGGTGCAACCGCCACGAACCCTGCGGCGGCGAGGGATTCGGTCACTCGATGGAGATGTCCGGTGAGTCCGAATGCCTCCTGCACCACCACGACACCGCCGATCGGCGTGCCGGCCGGATGCGCGACGTACGCGGTCATTGGACCATCTGCGGTCGGAAGTTCAATGGTCTCGGTTCGGAGTTCAGTCATCCGGAGATTCTGCCCGCTGCGACGCAGCACTGGTGCCGATCTCGGCAGTCGACTCGAGCGTGTGATCGCCCCGTCTGAACCGGGATCGGATCAGCCGACGGTGACCGAGGTGAGGTCGGGACCGAGGACGATCTCACCGGCGAAATGCGCAGCGGCGAGCGCACGCCATTCGTCCTCCTGGCCGGGCTGGATGGCCGGCACGTAATGCGTGAGTACAAGTGTCTTCACGCCGGCTCGCGTGGCGACCTGCGCCGCCTGTTCGACCGAGGAGTGGTAATCGAGGATGTCGGTGAACCGCTGCAACGGCACGGTACGCACGATGTCCTCACGCAGAACTGTCTGCACATAGGCATCGGCGCCGGCGCACAATGCTTCGAGCGTGTCGCAGGGAACACCGTCGCCACCGAGCACCGTGGACACGCCGTCGTGTTCGAGACGGAAAGCCACCGTGGGCTCCACCGGACGATGATCCGTGGCGGCGACCTTCACGAGGACATCACCGATCATGAACTCGTCACCCTGCTGCACTTCGACAACGGTGACCGCCGGTGGGTCGTTGAGATCCTCATGGTGGGCGAGTCGGTAGCGGATGTCAGGGGCGAGCATGGCCATCATGCCGGCGACGACCTCGGCGGTGCCCTGAGGTCCGTACACCGTGATCGGATTCGGCATCGGGCTCATGACCCAGCGCGTGGTGATCACATCGTTGAGATCGGTGAGGTGGTCGCTATGCAGATGGGTGACCAGCACCGCGCTCAGCATCGGCGGGATGACCCCGGCAGCCATGAGCCGCATGACTACGGCACGACCGCAGTCGGCGAGCACGATCGCGTCGCCGGCTCGCACCAGCGTGGAGGGGCCTGCGCGGTTGGGGTCCGGGATGGGGCTTCCGGTGCCGAGCAGGGTGATCTCCATCAGTGGTTCCTCCAGAACAGTGAGCCGCCCTGTTCAGGCAGGCCGGGTGCAGCCAAGGAAATTGGCAGTTCCTCTGACACTACTCAACGCCGACCGGCCATGACGGCAACCATCCATTGCCCCCCGCCCGGTTCGACCGAGGTGTCGACCACGAGTTCCGGCAACAGTCGGCTCAGACGATCGACGAACCAATCAGCGGCTGCGTCGGCATCGTCCTCGGTGGGGCAACGGCAGATGATCTCGCGACCACCCTTACGCTGGAGTCGTTCGACGACGGCCACGATCGGTGCCGGGTCCACCACGAAGAGGTCGGGGTTCCAAGCCACCACCGGAGCGATCGCCCCCTTCTTCGTATTGCACGCCCTATGGGCGAGGCGTTCCTCGCCGAATCCGGTGGAATCCCCCTTGCCTTTGCCCTTCGACCGCGATTTCGTAGTGAGCGAGTCGATACTGGGCCCACGTGGGTCGTTCACTGACATATCCGGATCAACGGGTTCATCGCATAACCAACAGCGCCAGCCGTCCTGTTCGCCCACGTCGTTCAAGCTGCCCATGACCCTCCAAGCTCGAGATGACAACGACCGCTGCCGGACGCGTCAGTAGCCTCACCCTATGGCTTCGTCCTCCCACCCTCTTGCCGATGAGAAGTACGTGTCATTCACGACCTTCAAGCGCAACGGCGATCCAGTGCCGGTAGCGGTCTGGTTCGCCGAACTTCCCGATGGCAGCTTCGGGTTCACCACCGGCGGCGACTCCTGGAAGGTGAAGCGTCTCCGCAACAACCCGAAGGTGCTCGTACAAGCCAGCAACGTGCGCGGCGTGGTGAAGCCCGGAGCTCCGGTGTTCGAGGGAATCGCAACCGCAATCGCCGGCGAGGATCCCGCCTACATGCAGGTCGAGAAGGCCGTGGCCCGCAAGTACGGGTTCATGTTCAAGATGGTGCAGCTCAGCGGTTGGGTGCAGTCGAAGTTCCGTCCGCACGGAGCTGCCGACGCAGCAATCCTCGTCACTCTCGCCACTCACTGAACGCGAACATCATCCCATCACCGGTTCAGTAACCAGATGTACAGTCGAATCATGGGACAAACAGCTCGGGTCCGTGGGCTGCAGCTTGCATTCGGGCTCTTGCTGATCCAGTTACTGGACATAGGTGCGACATGGCAGATCCACGCCGGAGATGTGTTCTCCCGCACCGTCGGCGACCTGCTGTTCCTTGTCGATCTCATCACATCGACCGTCTTCGTGGTTATGGCCATCGTCCTCGTGGTTTTGACCATCCGCGGTGACGATTCCAAGATCAACCGGTACGCCTTCTTCTACCTTGTTATGGCAACGTTTCAGGTCACGCTCAATGTTGTGCTCATGGTCTCCTGCGGCCACACCCGTAACGACTCGCTGCTCTGGGGGCTGTGGGATCTCGGTGCGGCCTATCTGCTCATCGTCGCCGTCTTCACCGGCTGGTATTGGTGGTGCGATCGGGTGATCGAAGGCGGGGCGTTCGTGTTCCCCACTCGGGAAGGCGACACCGAACACCAACCCAACATCGTCGATTACATGTTCATCGCGTTCAATACCAACTCAACCTTCGGCCCCACGTCAGAGGACGTTGTTTCTCGTCGGGTCAAGGCGCTGATGATGTACCAGACCGTTTTGTCACTCTCAATCCTGCTCGTGTTCGTGGCCCGTATCGTTGGCCTCGCCGCCTGAACGGTCCGATACGGGCCCACGATGGTTGCGCGAGCTGGTGAGGCTTCAGCTGCGGAATTCGAGACCGGCGAAGTCACCGGACGTGCGCCATGCACCGATGTATTCGAAGTAAGCGACAGCGCCAAGCGGATAGCCGCTGGAATTGCGTCGGTCGCGCTTGGTTTGTTCACGCCCCTCGGCGTTGTAGTACCCGGGCGTGCATTCGGTGTCACCGAAGATCGTGCCGGGATGCGTATCGATGAGCGCCACCCACTCGGATTCCGCCTGCTCGGCGACTTCGACCTCATGCGCATCGAGCTTGCGAGCGTGAGCCACGATCTTGGAAATCGTCGCGGCCGCCTCCACCAGGTTGTGCGTGATATTCGAGATGAGATTCGCGCCCTGCGTCGGTCCCACGATGAACAGGTTGGGGAACTCACGCACATGGATTCCATGCAGCGACTGCATGCCATCAGCCCAACGCTCGGTGAGGGTGACGCCATTGCGGCCGGTGGTCTCGAACCCGGCGCGTCGGGCGTGTTCGGTGCCCACCTCGAAACCGGAGGCGAAGATCAGGCAGTCGAGTTCGAAGTGCTCGCCGCCCACCCACACACCAGTGGCGTCAATGCGTTCGACGCCCTGACCATCGGTATCGATGAGACGCACACCGGGGAGGTTGAACGACTGAAGGTACTCGTCGTGGAAGCACGGGCGCTTGCACAACTGCCGGTACCAGGGCTTGAGCGCTTCAGCAGTGGCGTTGTCCTCGACCAGTCCTTCGACCCGCGCCCGGATCTCCTCCATCTTCTCGTCATCGCTCACTTCATAGGCCTGCCGGAATGCCTCGGGTCCGAACTCCTCGATCTCTCCGGCGGTCATCTCAGCCACGATGCGATCGCGGATTCGTTGGGAGATATCGGTCCAACCGTCCTGCACGAGATCGGCATCAGCGAAGCCACCGGTCTGGAGGATGGTGAAGTTCATGCGCCATTCGTCCTGCCAGCCCGGCTCCAGCGTGGAGAACCACTCAGGATCAATCGGGCGATTGTTGCGGGCGTCGACCGATGACGGCGTGCGTTGGAAGACAAAGAGTTCCTGCGCGCTGCGAGCCAGGTGCGGGATACATTGCACCGACGTGGCGCCGGTGCCGATGATGCCCACCCGCTTGTCGGCAAGGCCACTGAGGAGTCCATCATCAGGAGCGCCGCCCGTATAGGCGTAATCCCATCGGCTGGTGTGGAACGTGTGCCCCCCAAACGACTCGATACCGGGAACGCCGGGAAGCTTGGGTCGATGCAATGGCCCTGTCCCCATCGTGACGAACCGGGCACGGAGTTCATCGCCGCGATCAGTGCGCACGATCCAACGCGAACTCGCGGCATCCCAGTCCAGCGAGGTGATGGAGGTGGAGAACAAAGCACCCTCGTAAAGACCGAACGTGGTGGCGATGCGCTTGGCGTGCTCGAAGATCTCAGGCGCCATCGTGTACTTCTGCGATGGCATATGCCGTGTCTCTTCGAGCAACGGCAGATAGATCATCGCCGCGGTGTCGCACATGGCTCCCGGGTACCGGTTCCAGTACCAGACGCCGCCAACATCGCCGGCGCCATCGATGAGACGCACATCATCAACACCCGCCTGCTTGAGACGAGCACCGGTGACGAGACCAGCGAACCCGGCACCGATGACTGCGACCTCGACCTCCTCACGCACCGGATCCCGCTCCTCTCGAGGGGTCCAGATGTCATCGACGAAATGAGCGAACTTGCCGGTGGGCTCGACGTACTGCTCGTTGCCATCAGTGCGCAGACGCTTGTCACGTTCGGCGCGGTATCGGACTCTCAGTTCATCGGCGGTGGGCACCGAAGAATCCTGTCAGATATGACTCGGCCACTGCGATGCCGGGCGGTTACGCGTAGCAACCCGCCACGCCAACCAGATGAACAGGAACTGGAACGGCAGGCGTACCCACGAGATGATCTGCTCGCCCACCGCGTGGTCGCGATAATCCCAAGTCATGTAGAGGTTGGCCGGGTACACCGCGATGAGCAGGACGATCGCGGCGAGCGCACCGGCATGCCGATAGCGCCGTGACAGCAGCATGGGCCCGACGATGAGTTCGCCGACACCACTGGCGTAGGTCCAGAAGCGTTCACCCGGCGGGAGCCACGGCGGCACGATCGCATCGAAGAACCCGGGGCTCACGAAATGAGCGACGCCGGCGACGGTGAAGAAGAGTCCGAGCGCGAGGGCGACGAGATCGCGGGATCCACGTTGTGTCGCCCCCGCCATCGGGTTCACTTCTCGCGCACGACCTCGACGCCGGTGAGCTTGCCCTCTTCGCGCCAGTTCTCGAGATGCTTGGCGTAGTCACCAACGCTGCCCATGTACGAAAGACCACGGGCGGCCTTCATATCGCCGGCCTCACCCTCACGGTTCATGTAGCCCGGCGTGCAGGTGGTGTTGTAGTTAGCCATGCCCATGACATGGGAGAGCAGTTCCATGAACCAGCCCTCCTCGGCGTCGCGGGTGGGTTCGATCTGGGCGATGCCCTCGTCGAGGCACATCTTGATGATGAACACCACATGCTTGGAGGTCTCGGTGAGGTAGTGCACGAAGTTGGTTCCGAATCCTCCCTGCAGCGTGCTGATCATCAGCATGTTGGGGAAGCCATCGGACATCACGCCATGAAGCGTGTACGGGCCATCGCCCCATGCTTCGGACAGCGACACGCCGCCACGGCCCTTGGGATCGAACCCGAGACGATGGTGGTAGTCAGAGGTGACTTCGAAGCCCGAGGCGTAGATCAGAAGATCGACGGGGTACTCGACTCCATCAACGACAACTGCGTTCTCGGTGATGTGATCAACGCCGCGACCCTCGGTGTCAACAAGATGCACGTTGGGGCGGTTGAACGCCGGCAGGTAGTCGTCGTGGAAGCAGAGACGCTTGCAGAACTGGCCGTACCAAGGCTGCATGCGCTCGGCAGTTTCAGGGTCCTCGATGATGTCGGCAATGCGATGACGGATCTTTTCCATGTTCTGGAAATCGAGTTCCTCGAGAGCCAACTGCTCCTCGGGGGTGGCGCCGAGCTGCTTGGTATCGGTCCAGTACATCTCGGTCCAGGAATCACCAACGAGGTTGACCTCAGGCTGCTTGCCGCTCACGGCGTCGGTGAAGTTCCGGATGCGCTCGATCTGCCAACCCGGCTTGAGCGACTTGAACCACTCGACATCGGTATCACCCTGATTGCGGACGCCAACGGCTGCGGGCGTGCGCTGGAACACGAACAGTTCCTTGCAGTCTGCGGCGAGCTTGGGCACGACCTGCACGGCGGTGGCACCGGTGCCGATGACACCAACGCGCTTGTCAGCAAGATTCGTCATGCCGCCATAGGCATTGCCGCCGGTGTACTCGTAATCCCAACGGCTGGTGTGGAATCCCTCACCCTTGAAGTTCTTGATACCGGGAATGGCCGGAAGCTTGGCCTTATGGAGCACACCACCGACGATGACGGTGAACTTGGAAGTGATGGTGTCGCCGCGGCTGGTGGTGGTGACCCAACGCTGGGTGTCCTCATGCCATTCCATGCCACTGACCTCGGTCTGGAACAACGCGTTGTCGTAGATGCCGAAATGGCGTCCGAACAACTGGCAGTAGGCGAAGATCTCGGGCGCCTGGGCGTACTTCTGGGTGGGGATGTAACCGGTCTCCTCGAGCATCGGGAGATAGCAGTACGACTCGACGTCGCACATCGCTCCCGGGTAGCGGTTCCAGTACCAGGTGCCGCCGAAATCACCGGCCTTGTCGATGATGCGGAAATTGGTGATGCCCTGCTGACGAAGCTGGGCAGCGGCAAGCATGCCTCCGAAACCGGCGCCGACGACAACCACCTCGACCTCTTCGGTGAGCGCATCACGGGTGAATCCCGGCTCGACATAGGGGTCGCGGTCGAAGTCCTTGTACTCCCCGCTGAAGTCCTGCCACTGGTTGGCACCATCGGCACGGAGACGCTTCGCCCGCTCCTCGGCGTACTTGGCCTTGGCTGCTTCGAGGGCGGCGAGGGTCTCGGCGGAATCTTCGTTGCTCATTGCATACCTCAGGGGAGAAATAGGGGCTTCGTCATACTTACATGACGAACCGTCAGAAACCACCTGACCGGGCGATGCACACCCGCTGACCGCTCTCGATCAGGCGACGGAGATCCTTCAGTCCAGACAGAGGGCAAGGAAGGAGTTGAGCCGTTCCATATTGAGGGCGATGGACATGTCGCCGGCATCGCTGCGGGAGATGTCGAGGGTCGGGCAGAACATCTCGGCGTCACCGGAGAAGAAATGCGGGGAGCCCTTGACCCCACGGGCCTGACCGGCATGCCAGGAATCAATGACGGCGGCTCGGTCGGCATCGTCAGTCGGGCCGATGCCGAGCTCTGCCGCGATGGACGCGAGGACCGCAGGATCGGAGATATCGAGTCCCTTCTCGAACAGCGCGTCACGGACTACGAATGTGGCGGCCTCTCCGGTTCGAGCGTCGGTTGCGTAGGCATGTTCGATGAGAGCGAGCGCTTCAAGCGTCGAGGTCGGGAAATTCGTCGCATCGAAACCGAGGAACAGGTCGTCATTGATCTGATGGCGAAGATGCTCGATATGCGAATCGGTCTTCGCCGGGTCCATCGGCGCAGAGTTCACGAGTTCGAGCGGCCAGGGCCGGACCCGGATGACGGCATCGTCCCGGCCCGTGGCATCGCGCTGGTCGCGGGCGCAGCGCAGGCCAACATGGGCGAACGGGCACCAGATGTCGGCGAAGACTTCGATCTCTATGGCCATGTGCTGAACCTATCGGGAGACCATCGCCGGGATGCTCCGGGCGGCATCGCCGCACCGGGGAACGTCGTCAGTTGCAGTCGCGTTCCTCGGTGGCGACATCGAGCACCCGCCCGAGCTTGCGATAACTCGATCGGAACGCAGCGACAACCTCGGGGTTGCCGATGATCTCGGCCGGCAGCCCTTCCTGCACGACGGTGATGAGGGTGCCGCCGGCCTCTTCGGTGAAGGTCTGGGTGGATCGGAACCCCAGCGAAGGTTCGCCACCCACCAGGGTGTGCGGGGGGTCGACGACCTCGAGCACACCGATATTGGGGTTCTCCTCGCCGGTGTCGTCGAACACCATCGTGCATTCGAAACGCCCGCCGACCCAGGGTTCGATCACAACTGATTCGAGCGGGATGGAGAGCCCTTCGGGCGAGAAGAACTGATGGAAGATCTCGGGGGTGGTGTAGGCCCGCCAGACCTCATCGGGCGTCGTGGCGATCCAATGGCGGATGATCAGCGACGTTGACATCCGCGTTGTCTACCAGAGCGCTGGATCTTCCGGGCCGTGATCGAGTTCCGGATCTGCGGCCATACCTGCGCCTCCGAGCTGCCGGGTGAGTAGTCCCTTGGCCACACGATCAAAACCAGACGTGCGACGCGACAGCGCACGGTTGGCGATGCGGGCGAATACGGCCGCCTGCAGTTCGCGTCGTCGATGTTCGAGTTCGGTCCTCTTGGTCATCGTCGATCAACCTTCAAGCGTGAGCTCGGACATACCGGCAGGCGCATCGCAGGGCACCAGACGACCGGGGAATCCTTTGAAGTGCGGAATTCCCTGTTCATGGTCAAGGAACTCATCCGCGTCGGAGCAGAGCACCGCATCGCTGGAGACGAATGCACCGGCGAGTTCAATCGACCCCCGCGTTTCGGGGTACCACCAACCATGCGGAACGCGCACGTGACCCGGACGCATTTCGGAGCGAATGGAAACCTTGGCGACCACATGGCCCTGCTCGGTCTCGAGCCTCGCCCAACCTCCCTCGACCAGACCATCACGCGCCGCATCGTCGGGGTGCACGAACAACTTCGGCGAGGGTGATCGGCGGCGCAGCACACCAATATTTCGCTGCCCCGTCTGGAAGAAGGGATCCTCGCGGACACCTGTGAACACGCTGTACGGGAACGCATCTGAAGTTGCCGGTCCCTCGCGGTGATAGGGCAAGGGATCGAAGCCGAGTTCCTCGAGAATGGAAGAGCGAAGTTCGACCTTTCCCGAAGGCGTGGCGAATCCCGTTCGTCGGTACTTGCGATAGTCCGGTGGCGCCTGCTCCATCAATACTGTCGACGCGAACTGCTCGAAGGTGCGGCCCGAGGGCTCAAGACGATGGTCGAGGACCTGCTCGAGGTCATCCCATGGGAAGTGCTCGGCGAACCCCATCCTGCGGGCGAGATCAGTCCAGAAGCGGAACGTAGACGAAGCCTGTTCCGGCGGACTCACAACCTGCTCCGACAGCGCCAGCCGATTGCCCCATCCCCATGTGTCAGCGATATGCGCGCGTTCGGTGAAGACATCGCCGGGGAGGACATAATCGGCGAGCATCGCGGTCGGGGTCATGAAGATCTCGTGGGCAACGACGAGCTCCTGATTCATGAGCGCTCGATGTACCTGATGTTGGTTCGGATAGGACAACAGCGTGTTGTTGCCCAGAGTGAAGAAGGCCCGCACGGGATACGGGTCACCATCGGCCATCGCCCGAAACACCTCGGAGGGGTTCGCCATATGGCATCCCATGACCTGATCCATCCACTCGCGACCCCACACTCGTTCCATATGTGGGCGCAAGATTTCAGCGGTCCGATAGGTGTACACGGGGTGCTTGTCGTACCCGAGTTGCTTGGCGCGCTGCTCGGGTGCGATGAGATCGTGCAACTGGAGATCGGCCTCGGTACGCCAGCCCGGGTGCACACCGTTGAGCATCTCGCCGCCCACAACATCGAGGTTGCCAGTGACTGCCCGAAGGATCGAATGCAACCGGATGGCCGAGGTTGAGGAGATCTGCTGATCCGTCACCGGCGTCCAGGGGATGACGGCGCCATCGGCATTGGCATAGATGCGAGCGGCCTGCGCGATGAGTTCCCGATCGACTCCAGTGATCTGCTCGACCCGGTCGAGTGGGTACTCATCCACCCGCGCCCGCAGCTCGTCGAAACCGACGCACCAGTCGTCGATGAACCGCTGATCATGCAGGCCCTCATCGAAGATCACCTTGAGCCAGCCCAGACACATCGCGGCGTCAGTGCCAGCGCGCAGCTGAAGATGCAGATCGGCCTTCTCGGCCTGTTCCGAGACCCGCGGGTCGAGCACGATCACCGTTGCGCCGCGATCGCGCGCCGCCTCGATCATGTTGAACAACGGAGTCCACGAATGCTTCCGCGGGTTATGCCCGAACAACACGATGCAATTGGCATTGAGCAGATCGGGGAACGGGAACCAGCCGTACGTGAGCCGATTGACCGCCGCAGTGTTGCCCGCACATAACGACACGCCGCTGATCCAGTTCGGCGAGCCGAGCAGGTTCATGAATCGACGATCGAACCCGTGGGTGGTTTGCGTGTTCCAACCCGAGGTGGAGACGGCGAGCGACTCCGGGCCGTGCTCGGTGACGATCGATGAGAGGCGCTCGGCGATCTCGTCCATGGCTTGCTCGTAGGAGATCTCCTCCCATTGATCGGAGCCGCGTGCTCCTACGCGCTTAAGCGGGACGCGAAGGCGGTCGGGATGATTGTGGATCTGTGGCGCCGCAGTCCCCTTGAAGCAGATGTTGCGGGCGAGCGCCGGTGATTCGTGGGGAAGGATCCGCACCACGCGGTCATCCTGCGCAACCGCCCGGAACTGACATCCGATGTCGCAGATGGTGCACACGCAGTACTTCGTGTGTTGCGGGTTCATGGTGCTGTCCGGAGTTGTCATCGCCGTGCCCTTCCCATGGTCGGAGGGACGCTGGTCGTCCCGATCCGTGTGTCGATCTCGTCAGCCTGGGATCGCAGCGCAGACAGGACCGTTCGCTCGTGCGGCAACGCGCGCCCACCAGCGATCGCACGCCCCATTGCGAGTCCGAGCATTGCTTCGCGCGCGGTCAGGACGAACACCTTCGCGTCCGACTCCCGCAGTTTTGGCTCGTGCGCGTTTTCAGGCGAGACGACCTTGGCGAAGCGGGCGATGACAGGCGCAAGGTCGGCAGCGAGTTCGGAATCGTCACCTGCCGCCCACCATGCTTCGAGCACCACCTTGAACCGTGGGGCGCTCACCGCTCGCCAGATCATGTCGATCGTGGCGCGCACGGTCGAGGGTGCCTCGGTGTTCCTCGACGCCAGTTCGTCGAGCACGAACTCGAGAGCTTCAGCGAGCAGCTCGCCGAGATCGAGGTAGTGATGAGTGAGCGCTCCCCTGGTGACGCCGGCGGTCTCACATACAGCGACAGCGGTGGCGGCGTGCCACCCACGTTCCAAGAGCAGCGTGATGGCGGCATCGACCAGTGCCGAACGGGTCGATGCCGAACGTTCCGACTGTGTGCGTCGCGTCATCGGCCAAGACTATCGAAATTCACATACATCCACCGATGTATGTGAATCCGGAAGCCCTATTGCCGACGCAGCCATCCGAGGATGTCGGCAGTGACCTCGTCGCGATTGAGTTCATTCAGCAGTTCGTGGCGGGCGTCCTCATAGATGGTGAGGTCGGCGGTGACCCCTGCACGACCGAGTGCCGCCGCCGCAATGCGGGCGAACTCACCCATTCCCGCAGCAGGATCCTGACCCCCGGCGATCACCATGACCGGGCAGGTGATGTCCGCCATGCGGTCGACCAGCGGGGCCACCAGATCGAAAACGTCAATCAGGTATCCGAACGTGAGCGGATGGTTATCGCCGCAGAACGGATCAGCGGCGTAGAGGTCGACCTCGGCCTCATCTCGGCTCAGCCAGTCATAGGGAGTGCGAGCTGGCTCGAAGGACGAGTTGTTGGCGGCGAGAATCGCCGCCGCTGATTCATCACGTAGCTCTGGTGTGTCGAAACCGGCGAGGAGCGCACCCAGGTCGGCAACTCCATCGAGATCAGCGGCGAACCCACACAGGATCGCGCCGGCGAGACCCTGCGAATGCTGGGTGAGGTAGGCGAATGCCATCAGCGAACCGAGTGAATGACCGAAAAGAAAAACGGGAAGTTCCGAGCCGATCGAGGAACGAGCGTTGTCGATCAGTTCATGCAGATCGTCGACAACAGCCTGCCCACCGCCCGCGCCCATGATTGCGCTGTCGGCGCCGGCCGAGGTGAGGCCATGGCCACGGTGATCGATCGCCACGACGGCGTACCCAGCATTGTTGAGTGCCTGACCGAACCGGTCATAGCGACCGGAATGCTCCGAAGCGCCGTGGGAGATGATGACGATTGCCGTTGGCGCCTCGATCGGCCACCAATTGCTGAAGACCTCGACCCCGTATGCATCGGTGAAGTTGCGCGTTTCCATGCTGGACCCCCTGTGAGAACCGAAGCGTAGATCTGCGGCCGATCCTGCGGAGTCAGCGAAGTGCGGAGATGGACTCGACGACGAGACGGAACGAACCCACCTGACCATCGAGCACATAGATACCGATCTGGGAGATGAATGCCGGGTCGAGCTCTGCCATCGGATCGACTGGCTCGAGGAACTTGTTCACAGGCTCGAAGGAAGCGAGTGGCAGCTCGATGTCTGCGGGAGCGCCGCCAGTGTCCCCGGCGGGAGGAGTGAATCGGCTGATCCACCTGTCGGCACCTGACGGACCGGCCAGGAGCTGCAGCACATAGGTGCGACCATCGCCGAACGCTCGCAGTCCGAGCGCGCGGGCTCCGGATGCACGCAGACCGAGGCCGGCATCCACACGGCTGACGGTGGATGCGAAACCGCCGTTGTTCTCGGTCGAAAGGTCGCCGGTGAATTCCATCGCACCTCGTCCACCGCTCGACACCCACGAACTCGAACTGCCCGACACCCCGCCCATCACCGTATCGTTCACGTTTCGCCAAGCAGCAACGCTCGAATCATCGGGAAACGAGACGATGACATCAGAGGAAATCGGGTCGGTAGAAATGCTCGAGTCCGGAGCGTCGGTGGAGCCGTCAGTGGAGCTATCGGTCGAATCGCCTGGGGTAGTCACAACCGCAACTCTGGTCGAACCCGGCGTAGCAGTGCCATTGGCGCTGCACGCGACCACCCCGAGCAGCATGCCCATTGCGACAACCGTCGAGGCTGCATGAACTCCGCCGAACCGATCCACCTCCACAGTCAACACGAGTCCGAGCCAGGCTGCGCTGCGGGGCTACGGTTCTTCGACCATTCCCACCACGGAGAGCCTCATGATCGACGACCTGAACGAATTCAACCGCCAGATCACCGAGGAGTTCCGTGCCAACGGCGGTAAATGTGGCGGCTCGTTCACCGGCGTCCCACTCGTGATCGTTCACCACACAGGGGCGAAGAGCGGTGTCGTTCGCCACGCACCCTTGACCTATCTGCCCAACGGCGACGACGTCGTCATCTTCGGTTCCAAGGGCGGACAACCCACGAATCCCGCTTGGTATCACAACCTCATCGCGCACCCCGACACCGTGATCGAGCTCGGCACCGAACTTGTTCCGGTTCATGTGCGTGAAGCAGTCGGCGCTGAGCGTGATGAGTTGTTCGATCGTCAGAAGAAGGCCAGCCCGGCATTCGCCGACTACGAGGCGGCTACTTCTCGAATCATTCCGGTGCTCGTGCTCGAACCTCGCTAAGCAGACACCTCGATGAGCACCATGCGCAGACCAGGCCGGTGACCAAGCTCACCTTCCGCCACGCGACCACCGAAGACATGCCGGCGGTAGTCGATCTGGTGCAGTCGGCGTATCGCGGCGACCGCAGTCGGGCCGGGTGGACCACCGAAGCCGATCTCGTCGACGGTCAGCGCATCGACGCTTCGATGCTCGTTGACCTGCTTGAACGGCCCCGCACAATCGTGCTGCTCGCCGAAACAGACCAACTCGTCGGTTGCTGCGAACTGTCGGCAGAGCATGACCCCGATACCGCATACTTCGGAATGTTCGCCGTGCGACCGGAACTCCAGGGTGCTGGCATCGGAGATCAGATCCTTCGAGCGGCCCAGCAGACGGCGATCGATCTCTGGGGTGCATCCACCATGCGACTGGTGACGATCCATCTGCGCAACGAAGTCGTCGCCTGGTACGAACGCAGAGGCTTCACCCCGACCGGCGCCAGCCATCGATTCCCCTATGGCGACGAACGATACGGCCGACCAAAACGCGATGATCTGACCCTTCTCGAGTTCGAGAAGCGCCTCAGAGGAGCAGACACCTGACCGGTGTGTCATACACGATCTGGTTGTGCTTCTCACACCCACGTTGCCCACATGACTGGTGATTCATCCGAAAGGATCCCGCCAACCGATCAAGCGATGACCGGTATTGGAGAGTCACACTGTCGAACCCTGCGGGAGTCCGGGTCGTGTTCAGGGTTTCGGGTGAGTCATCAGGAACTCGAGCATCGCCGCCACGAGCAGATCCGGTTCTCCCGTTCCCGCTCTGATCGCCCAGGGCCAGTGCCCGAAACCCGACATCGTCCACAGTTGCACCGAAATGCCGGGTGGGCAGTCCGAGAACTCCTCGGGAACCGTTTCTGCGCCGGCGACCTGCTGTTGCAGGTCACGCGCTGCTTCCATCGAGATCGTGCCGGTGCAGTGGTCGTACCCCGCCCACATGGCCACCGATTGTCGAGCACCCGGGTAGGCCTCGCTCGCCCATTGCACCTTGCCACCGCCGTAGAGGATCGTGGCGTCCTCGGTTCCCTGCACCTGCAGCACGCTCACTGGCTCCGAGGGCGTGCAGTCAGCGGCATTCACGAGGGTCTCTCCGGCCACGCTCACGATCGCCGCGATCCTGTCCGCACGTTCGCAGGCCAGTCGATAGCTCATGAATCCACCGTTCGAGTGGCCGATCAGGAACACCCGCTTCGGATCGACGCTATATCTGGAGCTGACCTCGTCGATGACCGAGGAGAGGTAGCCGACATCATCGACCCGCCTGCCGAAGCCACAACACGCGCCGGTGGCGTTCCAGAATCGGTCGCATCCAACGCCAGCGGTACCGTCGGGACGAACGAGGAGCATGCCCAGCCGGTCTGCTTGTGACTTCATGCCCAACGCTTCGCTCACTGACGTGCCGTCGGCTCCGTAGCCGTGGAGCAGGATGAGGAGAGGCGCCGGGCTGCCCTCGCTGTACGACGCAGGAACCTCAACCTCGAATGGCCGCGACGCCACAGTTCCCTCCGAGTTGGATCCTTCCGTCTCGGCCGCACACCCGCTACCCGTCGAGCTGGCTTCGCTCTTCTGGTCCGCAGTTGACCCCGTCGAGTTCGCGGCGCTGGTCGACGTCACCGACGAGGTTCCGCTCGAGCAACCCGCGAGCGCCAACAGCGTCATCGCAATGAGAGCAATCCTTCTGGTCATCGCCATGGTCCCAGTATTCATCGCCGCGGTCCCTTTCGACGCTTGATCTCTGGGATGCGTCGACGATCAGCGCTCCGGTCGGGGAGTCCCGGGCGAGAAGCGACGGGCTCCAGGTCCCTCGACACTGAACCGGTCGGCGGGATTGGTCAACTTGCACTGCTCGAAGGAAAGACAGCCGCATCCGATGCATGTGGTCAGATCGTCGCGGAGTCGTTCGAGTTGCTCGATCCGCCTGTCGAGTTGATCGCGCCATCCCTCGGCAAGACGGGTCCAATCCGCTTCCCGCGGCGTGCGCTGTTGGGGCAATGCGTCGAGAGCATCACGGATATCAGTGAGTGAGATTCCTACCGACTGGGCCGCCCGAATGAAGGCCAGCCGCCGCAGTGTGTCGCGACCGAATCTCCGCTGGTTCCCGTCGTTACGCACGGAGGTGATCAAACCTTCACGCTCATAGAAGTGGAGCGTCGAGACCGAGAGTCCGCTCCTCTGCGCCACTTGTCCGACAGTCCACGGGCGGAACAACTCCTCTTTCGTGACCATCCGGGGATGGTACTTCTTGACCTCAACATTGGTTGAGGTGTGAGGATCTCCTTGTCACTGAACCGAGCAGCAGGGAGTCACGCAAGATGGATTCATTCATGGTGGTTGCCACCTTCAAACCAGGCACCTCGATGGAGGAGGTGTTCGCCCTTGCAGCACCGACGCGCCCGGGGGCTGGCTCGTGAGCGCATTCACCGAAGCAGAGTTGGCGTACCTGAAGTCGCAGCCGTTGATGCGATTCGCCACCGCATCGCCGGCGGGCAAGCCAGATGTGGCGCCGGTGGTCTTCGAGGTCGACGGAAATGACATCGTCAGTGCCGGCTTCGACATCACTCGTACCGCCCGCTATCGCAACATCCAAAAGAACCCGCAGACAACGCTCGTGATCGATGATCTCGCCACCATCGATCCGTGGTCGCCGCGTGGGATCAAGATCATCGGCACGGCGTCGATTGAGGAGGCAGGCGGATCTCCTCGATTCAGGATCACGCCGAAGGTCATCATCAGCTGGGCCATCAATGACACCACCCCGGGCATCCCGAAGATGGAACGTCGCGAGGTCGGCTGACAGCAGCAGTTCCCCATCCCCACTCCTGCGAGTCGACCGCTCGAGGAAGGGTTGGTCCCACGCGGATCCGAGCTACAGGTGCTCAATGACTCTTCGAAGGCGATTCACGATCTCATCGAGCTCGGGGTTCGTCGACGCCACCCAGATCACAAGGTCGTAGACAACATCGTTCGCGAGACGTGAGGCAGGCACTCCATTGATTTCGAGGAAGACGGCGGTTGCCAACCACCCAAGTCGCTTGTTGCCATCGATGAGTGCGTGATTACCGACAATCGACTGCAGGAATGCTGCGGCTTTGGTCGTGAGGTCCGGGTAGGCCTCCTGACCGAAGGCGACAGTGCTCGGCCGAGCCGCCGCCGACCCGAGAAGCCCAATGTCGCGGATAGGTGGAGGATCTCCCAGCAGTTCTCGAGCAAGGTCGATGAGATCGTCGAGGTCGAGATACTCGATCGGCTCGCTCATTCGCCCAAGCGCTTGAGCGCCTCGGCATGGCTCTGCATGATCAGGCTCGTCGCGTTTGAGACACGATCTCGATGCTCGCCACGGGCGACGAACTCTCTGACCGCTCGGCGGGCAGCCTCCTGCATGGAGATGCCCTCAGCTTCGGCACGCTCGCGGAGCGCGTCCTGCTCGCTATCAGTGAGACGAAGGGTCATGGCCATGGCGCGATGGTATCAGTTCGATACCATCCTCTCACTCGAAGCGGTAGTGCTTCAGTCGTCCGCGGGTTTCAAAGCCAAGGCGCTGATAGACGGGATATCCGGCAGCAGTCGCTTGGAGAACAACCGACCGAGCACCTTGGTCCAAAAGCAGATTGGTGAGCCAACTCGTCACAGTTCCCGCCACTCCTCGCCGAGCGCTCCCCGGTGGTGTCGCGATGTAATAGATGCCTCCCGTGTCGCCATCAAAGAACGCGCAGCCGGCACCGACGGGCTCATCCCCGTCCCACGCCGCCACCCAGGTCACGCCGGGCGCGTCGAGCATTTCGTGATGCTCCATGAGCCACGCCATTCCGTCGAGCCCATAAGCCGCTTCGCACACGCGAGCTACCGCCGCGAATCCATCCGCATCAGACGCAACGCGCATCTCGAACGAACTCGTCACTGCGATCGGTCGGTCGATCCACATGTCCGGCGACAGCTCCGGTTCAAGCACACCACCCGCCTGTTGCGCAGCGGAGGCAAGCGCGTCGTCCTCCTCGGGGACCCACGCCACGAACGGTGATCCCGTCTCGCCGAAAAATGCAATCGCTTCGGCGATCGATTCCGAAGGCGATACGTCGCTCTTGAGAACGAATGCACCGTTCACTGCTCCGTTGGCAACGGGTATCGGGCTCCGAACACAGATGACCGCGTCACTGCGATGGACAACGCCAACCCGGCCAACCGTCGATGCGACAAACCCCGCAAGATTCGGAATGGAACTTGGAATCACACCGTCGGCTGCCATCCGTTGATCATCGCACGGACGCGTTCTCGCACGAACTATCCGCTCGACGAGATTTCGGACCACGAGACCGAGCAGCGGTTCTCGATCTGCGATTCGCGATCAGTCACCAATGAGAACCCACGGCAGCGGCGACGCCTCGAATCCGCCTCCGGTCGCGGTCACGTCCGCTCCACCCGACAGAGACCGCCGCCAGGAGTCCACCATTCAATGATCAACTTCGTTGCGGTCTCATCGAGATGAACGAAGGCGACTTCCGAAATATCCGCAACAAAGTGTTCGCCCTCAGGAGCCGCTTCGCCTTCGATAGCTCCGTTCGGTACCGCTCGCCCTGAAATCTTCGCCTCTCCATTCCATGACGACTCAGCCCCTTCGATCGGGTTTTCCGTCGGACTGTGAAGTGCGAAACGAGGATCACGGAGAAGATCGTCGAGCTTGCGTGAATTCGACATCGAACCGAACGTCACTTGATCCCGATCAAACGAGCACTCGATCCCAGAAATCCTCGGAGATCCGTCAGCACGGAGAGTCGCAATCGTCTTATGGCGCCCGGAGTTGAAACATCGCCTCACCAACTCCGCCAACGCTGGCTGATCCGATTCGAATTCGCCCCAGGAAGTCACACCGCCGAGAGTACTGATCCGATCATTGCTCAGGACTCGAACCTGAATCAGTACACGTGTGTGTGCATTTTCCGATGAGAAACCAGGATCACGCGACGGAGAGTGGCGTGATGGCATAAAGCGCTTCGCCGATTTCGTTGCGTTCGACTTCTAGGTCGAATCGAGACTGCAGGTTCAGCCAGAACCGGTCGCTCGTCCCGAAGTATCGGGCGAGGCGGAGCGCGGTGTCAGCGGTGATGCGACGCTTGCCATGAACAATCTCGTTGATCCGCCGCGGTGGGACAGCGATCGACACCGCCAGATGGTGCTGGGTGACACCGAGCGGAATGAGGAAGTCCTCGTAGAGGACCTCACCGGGGTGGATGGGTTTCATCGTCTTCGTCATCTCGACTCCTCTCAGTGGTAGTCCGTAATGGACACGTTTTCGGGTCCTGCTTTCGTCCAGCGGAAGCAGATCCTCCATTGATCGTTGACCCGGATGCTGTGCTGTCCCGACCGATCCCCGCCGAGTTTTTCGAGCCGATTACCGGGCGGCACCCGCAGATCGGAGAGCGATTCGGCGGCGTCGAGCATCGCCAGCTTCCGCAGTGAGACCCGCAGAGTCCATGCGTCGTCGCTCACCCGCCCAGGTACTTCGCTCGTAGTTCCTCTGCGGACACACTTCGGCCGGCTCTGACCTCGAGTCGGGCTTCGGCGATCTCTGCCAACGCCGAGGGGTCCGACAGGAGCTCCAGCGTGTCCTCGAGCGCTTCGATCCGATCCCTCCGACCGATCTCACGCACCGCTGAACGGTGCGATCGCATCGGATGACGAACCGCATCTGATCGATCCGTCAGTCACCGATCCGCTGCATGAATTCGATCCGATTGCCGAAGGGATCGTGGGCGTAACAGCGGTCGAATCCTTCGAGCGGCCGATCGACGCTCACCTCGATGTGGTGCTCGGCGAGATGGGCGGCAAGATCGGAGAGGCTGTACACCAACAAGGCCGGGTGAGCCTTGGTCGCAGGTACGAAGTCCTCGGACACTCCAAGATGAATCTTCACGGTCCCGGACTCGAACCAACATCCGCCTCGGATGGCGAGATGCTCCGGCTTCGGCACGTTGGTGAGACCGAGCACGCCTTCGTAGAACTCAATCGCCTCCGCCTCGCGTCCCTTCGGCATGGCCAGCTGCACATGTTCGATCCCGTAGATGTTCATGTCGCACGCCCTTCCCACTGATGATCCACGAAGTCTGCTGGCGTCGATCATCCCATGCGTCGCGCCAGTGGCGACCGAGATCGATCCCCTGGGTGCCGAACTTCGTCGCCCGAAATGCATCGACTCGCGTTAGATTGCATTTTGCAAGTTACTTGCTCCCTTCATCCCAAGGAGACCCTGACATGACCGAGCGCGTACTTCTCACCGGAATCGGCGGCTACATCGGACAGCATTGCGCTGCGGAGCTGCTCAATCGAGGCTTCGAAGTCGTCGGTACCGTCCGATCGCTCTCGAAGGCGGACGCGACGAGAACCGCCCTCAGTGCGGTCGCTCCGGTGGAACTGCTGAGCTTCGTCGAGGCTGATCTCCTGTCCGACGAGGGCTGGGACGAAGCGATGCACGGATGCACATACGTGATGCACGTGGCGTCCCCTTTCGTTCTCGCGGAGCCGAAGGATGAGAGCGAGCTGATCGGTCCTGCCGTCGAGGGAACGCGTCGCGTGATCCGGGCCGCGAAGAGGGCAGGTGTGCGTCGAGTGGTACTCACATCATCGACGGTGGCCATGGTCACCGGAAAGCCCAATGGCCGGTACGGGCCAGATGCCTGGTCCGACCCAAATGCAAAAATTGGCGCATATGCCCGAAGCAAGACGCTCGCCGAGAGAGCGGCCTGGGACGCAGTGACGGGCAGCGAGATTGAACTCGCAGTCGTCAACCCCGGGGTGGTGTTCGGACCTCCGCTCGGCGCCGACGTTGACGGGCAGAGCATCGCACTGATGCGGGACATGATCGGCGGCAAGATGCCCATGATCCCCGATGTGGCGATGGGAATGGTCGACGTGCGAGACGTTGCCAGATTGCATGTCGCCGCAATGACGACCTCTGCTGCAGTCGGTCAACGCTTCATCGCGGCCACTGCGGATCCCATCAGCATGTCGCAGTTCGCCCAGATCCTGCGTGACGCCGGGTATTCGAAGGTTCCGGCACGGAAGGCGCCGAACATCGCAATCAGGATCATGAGCCTGTTCGATCGGGAGGCCAGGGGAATGCTTCCCAGCCTCGGAAAGCGGGCTGCGTTCGACAACCGGTCCACGTTCGACATACTTGAGTGGCAGCCAACACCGATGGAGACGTCAATCAAGGAAATGGCTGCTTCGATCTCGAGGTAGGTGGTGCAATGGTCAACGAAACCGAGACTCACACAATCGACTGGCGCTCGGTGTGTTCGATCACCTCCGGACTCGATGTCCTCGGCGACAAGTGGTCACTGCTGATCGTCCGTGACCTCATCGCTCATGGAACACGGACCTATTCGGAGTTCCGTGAGTCCCCCGAGCACGTGGCGACGAACATCCTCGCCGACCGACTCCGTCTGCTGACCTCCCTCGGCATCATCGAACGCTCTGATCCCCTCGGTGCAGCCCGCAACAACGCCTACCGCCTCACGCCGAGCGGTGAAGCTCTCAAGCCGGTGCTCGAGGAACTCGGCCGGTGGTCGCAGGCGCACCTCAAGCAGTTCCACACGGACATGGTCAACAGCGTCTGACTGCGCAGCAGGGACACTTGACATTGGTCCGTGGGTCACAACTTCTCAGCGTCTGAACCCTTGAGTTGCAGTTCGCAAGCCTGCTCGTTAGATTGCGTTTTGCAACTTAACAAGCCCCCCCCTGAGAGGACTCCGATGACGGACTCGACGACCCCGGTCTACGGACTGGTGCAGATCAACATCACCGACCAGGCGCAGTTCATGGAGCGCTACGCGCAGCATGTGTTCCCGATCCTCGACGCCTGGGGGATCGAGATGATCGCCGGTTCACCGACGCCGATCACCAAGGAGGGCCCCTTCGAAGGGAACTGGGCCGCCGTGCTCCGATTTCCGAGCATGGAGGTTGCCGAGGCCTGGTACGTCTCGGAGGACTACGCCCCGTACCGAGACCTGCGTGTCAACGAACTGACCGACTCGGGAAGCCTCGTCTTCGTCGAAGGTCGCTGACTCTCCACACTGATGGACGAGATCCCGTCTCTCCGTTCGATCCGCGCACCGGCTACAGCAACGCCAGAAACTCTTCGACTGAGATTCCCGACTGGCGGATGATCGAACGAAACGTTCCGGACGCAAGTTCCTTGTGCATCGGCTCGATGACTGTCGCCTCACCATTGCGTAGCTTCCGGTGGCTTCCTCTCTGACTGACCTCGACGAAACCCGCGATGACGAGTGCCTTGGTCACATCAGCTCCGCTTACGACAGGGAGGGGCGGGTTCAAGCAGATAGTTGGAACGTGGTGACCGTTGGGTGAACCAGATCAAATGGTTCGTTCTCATCCTCAAAATAGAGACTGAGCGCCTCTTTGAGGTTTGAAAGAGCATCGTCCATCGACTCACCCTGACTTGTCACATCAACTTCAAGACAGCGCGCGACGAAGAGTTCGCCTTCGTGCGTGATCGCGGCTGTGAGGTACATGCTCCCAGCATACGAGGAGGCGCCCCACCGGGGCCATGGTCGAATAGCCCCATGCGTAGAACTTCAGGAATCGAAGCTGTACCCATACACGTTTGTATTGGGCCCGTGGTGAGAAATTGTCGGCGCCAAGTCCTGGGGTCGTCTGTCGATGGTCGGAACAGATTCGTCAGGTCACCGAGGTTGCTGGTCACGAACCAGGAGCACCGACATACCCCGTTGCCAGGCTGAATCTCGCCGGCCCCCGACAGCCGCAATCGGATTCCCCGAACGCGGACTCCACCTCTCCCGACGCGAGGAGCGAACCGTCGTCGCCGTACCCACTCAGCGTGACCCTCGCCGTCGATCCCTGGTCGGGCAACCACATCGAGAACGAGTGATTCAATACATTCCCGGCCGAGGGTCCGAACTCCTGCCGTGTGCACGCACCCGTGGAGTCACACACCTCAACCACGGCGATGTTGCCGGCAGCGGTGATCTCCGCCCGCCGGCCGGCACAACTCGCGTCACACCCCGAAGAACACCCAGAATCGAGCGCCACCGTCGTCGACAGGATGAACGAAAGGACGACCGCCGTCAGGATCCGCATCACCGAATGATGTCAGGGTTCACGACGCTGTGTCCGAGCTCGTCGGCTACGCGGCCGCAGCACTCACGGGTTCAGTTCGTAGCGATAGATGTTTGTGTCGCGGGCGATGAATCCGATGCGTTGGTAGAGGCGATTCGCCGCCTCACGGCTCGGACGTGAGGTGAGATCAACGGTCTTCGCACCAAGTGCACGAGCACGGTCAAGCGCATCTCGGTTGAGCGCCTCGCCCACGCCGCGGCCACGCGCTTCGCCATCCACCACCACGTCCTCGATCCAGGCCCGCACGCCTGTCGGGATGCGGAACCATGCCAAGGTGAGACTGCCAAGGATCGCACCGCTGTCGGCATCAACAGCCAGCAGCAGGATGCTCGCCGGCGAGTCAACGATGGCGGCCAATTCCGCCCGAGTGGGCGGCGGATTCGAGGAGGACAACTGCGGGGTGAGCAGCTCGAACGCCTCCACCAGCGCATCGGTCACTTCAGTTGCTTCGATGATCTCGACTCCGGTCATTCGCCCAGCGTAGGCAACGGATCACACCGGGCCGGCGCCCGCCGATGCGCATGTGAACGCCCACCTCAACCCCCACCCGAGCCCGCACCCGAATCCGAATCCGAATCCGAATCCGAACCTGCTCCGAATTCGACCGGAAGCCGGTGCCGGGACACCGGTAGCCTGCCCTCATGGTTGTTCCGTCCGGCGAATCACTTCCCCACCTGCGGTGGTCTGACACCCCTGAGGTGTCGCAACCGGTACTTCTCGTGGCCTTCGGAGGCTGGAACGATGCCGGCGATGCCGCCAGTACCGCCATCGATTACTTGATCGATGAATGGGACACGAACGAGTTCGTCGACATCGATCCCGAAGAGTTCTTCGACTTCACCACCACCCGACCTGAGGTGCGCATCGACCTCGGCGGAACCCGTCAGATCGAATGGCCATCCAACGCATTCCATGCCGGTCGGGTTCCCAACACCGGCATCGATGTCGTGCTCATGTCCGGCATCGAACCGCAGCTCAAGTGGCGGACATTCTGCGAACACGTCATCGGTGTGGCCAAAGCTGTCGATGCTCGGCTCGTTGTCACTCTCGGTGCTCTGCTCGCCGAAGTTCCGCACTCGCGCCCGGTGTCAGTGTTCGGCACCGCCTACGACGAAGCAACTGTCGACGCCCTCGATGTGTTGCCCTCTCGCTACGAAGGACCAACCGGTATCACCGGCGTGCTGCACGGGGCGTGCCGCGAGGCCGGTATCCGTTCGGCCGCACTGTGGGCTGCGGTTCCCACCTATGTCCCGAACGCCACGTCGCCGAAGGCCGCGCTCGCGCTCATCCAACGCACGGCGAAACTCATCGGCACCGAGATCGAAGCCACCGAGCTGAAGTTCGCCACTGACTCCTACGAACATCAGGTTTCGCAACTGGTGGCCGAGGACGACGAGACCACCGACTACGTGGCGCAACTCGAGAAGCGTTTCGACGAGGAACCCGACTCGTTCACCGATGGCGCGAGCCTCGTGGACGAAGTGGAACGGTTCCTACGCGACCAGGACTGACAAACGCTCAGTTCTCGTCGGTGAGATCCACCACGAGATGATCGCCCTGCCACACCGGGGTGCGGGGATGATCGAAATGCACATCAACCGCAGCACCGCTGAACGCGTGCCGGGCAAGAGGACCCCACAGATCAGCACCCACCGCCATCTGCGGAAGATCATCGAGTGAGAACCAACCGACGTCGGAGGTCTCGAGCGGATGAGCCAGCAATGAGCCACCCGTGGCCCGGCAATGGAACACCAGCGAATACAGCGGCACGCTGGTGAAGCGCCGCTGCAGACCGTCGTACACAGCGAGCAGCTGCAGCACCTCGCAGTCGATGCCGGTCTCCTCGCTCACTTCCTTGACCGCAACCTCGGCCGGCGAATATCCGATGTCGGCCCAACCGGTCGGGTACAGCCACACGCCGGAATCGGATCGCTGCACGAGCAGGATTTCATCGGCCTCGTTCTGCACGATGGCGCCGACCGCGACCTTCGGGGTCTGATAACCGGGCACACCAACGCCGACCGACTTCATCCACTCATGCACCAGATCGTCGGGGTCGTAGGTGCTGCCGGCGGCGACTCTCATATCGGCAGCAACAGCCAGCACCTCTTCGAAACGCTCCTGCTCATACAGGCTCTGGGTGAAGCCGAGACCAGTGCGGGCGATCCCCGCAAGAGCCTCACTCCAGCGGATCAGATCCTGTGGGGTCACGGAGTCACTCATGATCGAAACGCTAGCGGCGAACCGCGTCAGCCGATGTCGGAACCGTCGATCGCGAACAGCAGCGCCCGCTTGATCTCCTCGAGATACCCCTGATCGAGGATCTTCGAACCGGTGGAGTCGCGCACGTAGAACGAGTCCACCGCCGCCGGGCCGAGGGTCTGGATCTTGGCCGAGGTGATGTCGAGATCAAGGTCGTTGAACGCACGGGTGATGCGCCACAGCACACCCATCGAATCGGGAGCGCGAACCTCGATGACCGTGGCCTCATGTGAAAGCTGGTTGTCGATGATGACCTCGGGATGCTTGACCAGACCTGGAAGCCGACGCGGTCGGTAGTAGGTACGTCGACGTTCGGCCAGACGAGCCTCGAGGGCGAGGCGCCCATCGAGCCCCTTCTCGAGCTCGCGCACGACGCGATCCCATTGGATCTCGTTATCGAACCTGCTCTGCACCCGGAACTGTTCGAGAGCCATTCCGTTGCCGTCCGAGTAGGCCGCAGCCTCCATGACGGTCAGGCCGTTGAGCGAGAGCACGCCCGCCACACGAGCGAACAGTCCGGTCCTATCAGGCGAAACGACGATGAGTTGATCGTCGACCCCTTCGAGGATGCGACGACCCTGGGCGAGAAGTTCGCGTTGATACGGCGTGGGGAAACCTGAGTCGGTGGCATCGGCAACAGATCCGCCGGCGAGCACATGCGAGACCCGATCCACGAGCACACCCACGAGCTCCTGCTTCCACGAGCCCCAAGCGGCGGGGCCGGTGGCCAGCGAGTCGGCTTCGGTGAGGGCGTCGAGAAGACGGAGACAACGCAGATCGCCAGCCGCTTCGGCGACGTGAGCGATGGTGCCATCGTCGGAGAGGTCGCGCCGGGTGGCGACATCGGGGAGCAGTAGATGATGGCGCACCATCTGCTGCAGCATCGCCGTGTCCTCGGCATCGAAACCCATGCGCGGACCGATCTCGGCCACGAGGTCGACACCCACTTCGGTGTGATCACCGGGACGGCCCTTGCCGATGTCGTGCAGCAACGTGCCGACCACCAGTAGATCAGCGCGATCGACGCGGTCGACGAGCGCCGCGGCATTGGCGGCGGCCTCGCAGAGATGTCGATCGATGGTGAAGCGGTGGTACGCGTTGCGCTGCGGCCGACAGCGGATCACTGCCCATTCCGGCAGGATCGGTTCCCACAGGCCCTTCTGATCGAGCGTCTCGACCACACTGACGGCGGGCCGGCCGGCGAGGAAGAGTTCGACGAACAAGCGTCGGGCTTCATCGGGCCAGGGCCTCGGGATGGGAGCAGCATCGGTGAGCCGACCAAGTGTGGCGCGATCAATGCGGGCATCGGCTTCGGCTGCAGCAACAGCGACCCGAAGCACGAGGTACGGGTCAGAGGATGGGTCAGCCCCGGGTGCGAGCGTGACTGCGCCATCCTGCAGCAGCACACCGGGGGCAAGCTCGGTGTTGCGGGAGAGTCGTCGGCGACGCGAGCTGCCCTCGAGCGAGAGTCCGACACGAGCCCAGAGCTCATCGCTCACCCAGGCAATGGTGCGAGCCGCGGCCGAAAGTTCATGCATGAGCGCGTCGGCGTCGGGGAACCCGAGTGCCTCGGCGACGGCATCTTGTTCCTCGAGCAAAAGGATGTCGCTCTGCCGGCCGGTGCGACGATGCAGTTCGACCCGAGCGGAGAGCACGAGTTCATAGGCGTCTCGAATCGCGTCGTCGTCACCCGGAAGCAGAGGGATTCCCGCGAGTTCGGCCCAGCGGATGCCATGCACATCACGCATTCCCCCGCGGCCGTCCTTGAGATCGGGTTCGAGAAGGAATGCCACTTCGCCCGCCTGATCGTGACGTTGGCTGATGCGTTCATCGAGTTCGGCCAGCCAACGCTTCGACCGCTTCTGCCAGGCGGCCAACCCCTTCTCGTGGAGCTGATCAGCAAGCGATTGATCACCAGCGAGGAAACGTACGGAGAGCACCGCCGTGGCGGTGTCGAGATCATCGGAGGCCAGCGCGATGGTCTCCTTGACAGTCCGAACCGCGTGTCCGAGCTTGATGCCTTCATCCCAGATCGGATACCAGAGTCGATCGGCCAGGGAAGAAACATCAACGCCCGCGTCATGGATCAGGTAGAGATCAATATCGCTGCCCGGGGAGAGTTCCGCGCGGCCATAGCCGCCGACTGCAACAAGCGCAGCTCCTTTGGCGGGGGCGTCTGCGGCATTCCAAAGACTGATGATCCAGTCATCGACCAGTGCCGCCAATGCCCGACAGAACACGAAACCACGAACGGAAACATTGTCGAGCAGTGCACGTCGGTCGAGTTTCGGAGTCATCACCGTTGCCGTTCCTGAGGGGACGGCTTCAGGCTAGACGGCGTCGATACCCGATTCGCCGGTCCTGATTCGCATCACCTTGTCGACGGTGGAGATCCAGACCTTGCCGTCGCCGATCTTGCCGGTGCGGGCGGCGACCATGATGATCTCGGCCACCTGATCGGCGATTTCATCTGGAACAACGGTTTCGACCCTGACCTTGGGAAGCAGATCGACCACGTATTCAGCGCCGCGGTAGATCTCGGTCTTGCCACCCTGCCGACCGAACCCCTTGACCTCATCAATGGTCATACCGGTGAGGCCTGCCGCCTTGAGCGCGTCCTTCACATCGTCGACCTTGTGGGGCTTGATGATTGCTGTCACGAGCTTCATATCCGCACGGTATCCCTTCGTCCTCGCCGATGGATCGCCCATCAGCTGTGTTCGATCGATGTCAGATGGTCAGTGGAGCCTGTCCATCGACCCGGTGCTGCCGAAGCTGTACGCGGTCTCGGCATGCTGGCTGAAGTCGAGACCCTCGGCTTCGTCCTCCTCGCTCACCCGCATTCCGATGGTCTTGTCGATCACCTTCGCGATGATGAACGAGACCACGAAACTGAAAGCGAACGTCACGGCGCAGGCCACGAACTGGTACCACAACAACGAGAAACCACCGCCGAGGAACACGCCCTCGTGGGTGACCAACCCATTGACCTTGGAGTCGGCGAAGAAGCCGAGCAACAGACCACCGACGATGCCGCCCACGAGATGCACACCGACGACATCGAGACTGTCGTCGTAGCCGAAGCGGAACTTGAGCCGGATGGCGAGCACACACAGCACCCCGGCAGCCAGCCCGATGATGATCGGGGACATGCCACCCACGAAGCCGGCGCACGGGGTGATGGCCACGAGTCCGGCCACTGCACCTGATGCCGCACCGAGCGTGGTGGGCTTGCCCTCTTTGATCTGCTCCACGAGCAGCCAGCCGAGCATGCCGGCCGATGCAGCGAGGAAGGTGTTCATGAGCGCCTGGGCCGCTACGCCGTTGGCGCCCAGAGCGGAGCCAGCGTTGAAGCCGAACCAGCCGAACCACAGGATGCCGGTGCCCAGCAGGGTGAACGGCAGCGAGTGTGGATGCATGCCTTCTCGCGGCCAACCGTGACGCTTACCGAGCACGAGGATCACGGCGAGGGCGGCCGCACCGGCGTTGATGTGCACCACTGCACCACCGGCGAAGTCGAGAGCGCCGAGTTTGGCCAGCCAACCGCCCGCGAACACCCAATGGGCCACGGGGGCGTAGACGATGACAAGCCAGACGGCGATGAACACCGCGTAGGCCTTGAACTTGAAGCGATCAGCGGTGGCGCCGGTGATGAGGGCCGGAGTGATCACGGCGAAGGTCATCTGGTAGGCGCAGAAGAGCACGAACGGGATGGTGAGCGCGAACGCATCAGGCCCCGCATCGCTGGTGATGTTGCGCATCCAGGCGAAGTCGAGATTGCCGATGATGCCACCGTCGCCGAAGTTACCGAAGGCCAGCGAGAAGGCGATGGCCACCCACAGAATGGCCATGAGCCCCATGGCGAAGAAGTTCTGCATGAGCATGCCCAGCATGTTCTTGGCCCGCACCATGCCGCCGTAGAAGAAGGCCAGTCCGGGCGTCATGAAAAGCACGAGCCCAGTGGCGATGAGCATCCAGGCGGTATCGCCCGTATCGATCATGTGATGTCCCCTATGTGTCGTTCCGGTTGACCGGAATGGGGTGACATTAGTCAGAATCTGACCAAAGCCTGACGTTGAATGACAGGCGAAGCTGACATTTTTCTGACGTCATTCTGACGTCATTGCCTCGCGAGACGGCGATTCAGGCGGGGCGAAACTCACCGTGCCGATTCACGGCGCCATGCGACGGCGGGCGAGGTGCACATGGGCCTTGGCCGCACCCCACACGATGCCGGCCTCGTGCAGCGCCGGGTCGACATCGGCGAACGAGGCCGGACAGAGATCGAACACATCCTCGGGGAACTGCTTCTGCTGGAACTCATCCCGGCTCACCGGGGGAACACCTGCGGCGAGCAGCACCCCGGTGGGGAACTGCGTGGCCGACCGCAGCACGGCCAACGGACCGGTGCGCTGGTCATCAATGTCGAGGGCGAGCAGCGCGCGCATCTGCGGACCGATCAGGGCCACGGCTTCGGCACCCGCGGCCACCGCGGCTTGCCGCACTTCCTCAGGAGGTCGACGCAGCATTTGGCGGACATGGACCTGTTCGACACTGCGCTGCACCCATGGCCCGATCGCAGCTTCCACGCCATCGGCCAACACCAGTGCATACTCGGCGAGCCGACGAAGATCGTCGTCCGAGGGTCCGGTTGAAGATGCTCCGGACGATGAATCCCCGGACTGATCATCTGCGGCTCGAACTCCCATATGCGCAATGGTGACGCATCTGCGACATCATTCGCGCATCGAACGTTCTACGCCGGACCCCAGAACCTGATGCGCATCCGAGCGCTCTCCGTGTTCGAGCATGTCGTGTACCACTGCTGGGTGGTGGATCCGACTGATCCCGAACGACCCAAGCTCGAGGTTGACGCGCTGCTGCGCGAGGGCGACGCCGACAACGGACCGCTGCTGCTGTCAGTGGCGGACTACATCACGATGGTCGGTGGTCTCGACAACGCTCGCGCCTGTCTCGATCGCTTCCGGTCCGATGGTCGGATCGTGGATCATCTCGGCGTCGCCCACCTGTCGTTCCCGTTATGGACCCCGGTGGCCGAGGATCCCGGGCCGAACTGAACGCCGACTGAGCTCGAATTCCCGGCTGGAATCGCCGGGCCACAGCAATCAGTCGGAAAGCGCCTGATCGAGATCGAGTGCCTGATTGAGATTGCCGGAACGAAGTCCTTCGAGGTCGAGCGTGACATAGCGATAACCAACGGCAAGCACAGCGTCGACAACGGCAACGCGGCGATCGACGACCTCGGACAATTGATCGAGAGCCACTTCGATGCGTGCGGTGTCGTCGTAGTGACGCACCCGCAGTTCGCGGAACCCGAGCGCGTGAAGCGCAGCCTCCGCTCGTTCAACCCGGGAGAGCACCTCCACTGACACCTCGGTGCCGTACGGGAGTCGAGAGGCAAGACATGCCGCGGCCGGCTTGTCCCAGGTACGCAGACCGAGTGCACGAGATGCCGCCCGCACCATCGCTTTGCTGAACCCTGCATCAACGAACGGGAACACCGCTCCTTCCTCGGCCGCCGCACGTTGACCGGGACGATGATCGCCGAGATCATCGAGGTTCACACCGAGAACAACGGTGGCACCAGACGCAGCGGCGATCGGACCGACCACGTCCATCAGCGCGCTCTTGCAGTGGAAGCATCGGTCGGCGTCGTTACGTCGGTAGGCCGCCTCCTCCATCTCGGTGGTGGTCACCTCCCGCCAGCGCAGATCCCATTCGGCGGCGAGCGCAGCACAGTCATCCCGTTCGAGGCCGGCCAATGAGGGTGACACCGCGGTGATCACCTCACAGTTCGCCGCTCCGAGCGTGTCATGGGCGACATGAGCAAGCAGCGCGGAATCGGCGCCACCACTGAAGGCCACCACAACGCTGCCGAGGGAACGGAGTTGGGAACGCAGACGGTCGAGTGCGAGCTCGAGCGCCGCGTCCTCAGGATCGACAGCGGGAGCGTCGTCACCATCGACATCAGGGCCTGCTGGGCTATCGACAGCGGTGTGCCCGCGCGTCTCGATGCCGTCGCTGTTGACCGATACCGACATCAGATCAGTCGATGCCCAATTGGGCGAGCACCTCATCGACCGGAGCGACCATGCCCGTGTAGAACGGACCGAACTCGGCGTACAGCGCCGAAGCTCTGTCGAAGCGCATCGTGTAGACGACCTCCTTGAGGTCGTCAGGGGCGGTGGCGAAGAGGGTGACACCCCACTCGTAATCGTCGAGACCGGCAGAACCGGTGACCACCTGGATCACCCGACCGGCGAACGCGCGACCCGACGCACCATGCTCGTACATCATCTCTTTGCGATCGTCGTAGGGAAGCGTGAACCAGTTATGGACATCACCACGCTGCTTCGACATCGGATAGAAGCACCAGGCCGGCTTGTCCTCGGGCGGCAGCACCGGCGTGAGTCGGGCCGAGCGCATGGGTTCGGGAACGCCCTGTGCGTACTCAGACAGTTCGGTGAGCGACACGTAGGAATCGACGACGTCGAGACCGGCATTCTGGATGGCGGCCTGCAGACGACGGATGGTCCAGAGGTCGGCACCCACCACCATGAACGCTAGGTCGGCCTTGTGTCCGAGGATGGCGACGGTGACCACCTGGTCACCTTCGGCCTGTGCCTTCTGGACGGCAGCAACGATGGACTCGGCGTCGGCCAGTGGGCTCACCTTGCAGAACAGGTGCACCACGGCGAGGCCGACGGAGGGGGAAACGGCGTCAGTCACGTTCACGAGTCTACGGGAGTGGCGGGTCAGTGCCCCGTGCCCGACTGCCGGGAGATTGACACGACGGCGTTGTAGTCCGGTACCCGTGACGCCGCTTCGCGATGATCCGGGCCGGCAGCGATGAGCACATTGCCCTCCGGCCAATGGATCTGCAGCGTGCGGCGGGGTAGGCGGGCGAACCGCAGATGACCATCGAAGCTGCCGGTTGTTGAGGTGAGAGTGACAGCGTCGCCATCGGCGAACCCGAGCTGCGCAGCGTCGGCGGGGTCGATGTAGACCGCGTCGCGCCCAGCGCCGGTGAAGGGATCAATCTCGCTGAACACCATGGAATTGAACTGCTTGCCCCGGCGGGTGGCCACGGCGAACATGCCCTCCGGCAGCGAGATATCGGGTGGTTCCAGCACCGAGAACGAACCGCGCCCGGTCTCGGTGGGGAACTCTCCGTTCTCACACAGATGCGGACCTCCCCATTGCACCTGATCACCCGTGTCACGGAGGTTCTCGATGCCGGCGTAGAGCGGTACCACCTCCGCGATCTCGATCCGCAGCGCGTGGTTGTCGCGCCAGGAGAAACGGTCGCGCAGGTCGGGTCGCACCCGCGAGGCGACATCGGCGAAAAGCCGCCATTCGCTGCGGGCCTCACCGACGGTGCGGGGGATCTCGGGGGAGAACACGATGCGGCGTTCGGTGGTGGTCTCGGTGCCGCCGCCCTCTTGCTCGTAGCGGGTATGCACGGGCAGCAGGATGACATCGTCGCCCGGCACCAGCATCTGCGAGGTGACCACGATGTCCTGATGCACACGCAGCGGAACGCGGGAGAGCGCCCGCTCGACCTGTACCGGGTCGGGAAGGATCTCGAGGAAGTTGCTTCCCGACATCCACAACACATCGAGTTCGCCCCGCAACGCAGCATCGGGAATCTCGGCGGCGGTCATCCCGCTATGGGCCGGGACCTCGAAGCCCCATCGTTCGGCGAGCGCCGCGGCATTGGCCGGTGTGGGCGCAATTCCGCCGGGTAGTGCTGTGGCATAGGCGCCCATCTCGGCACCGCCCTGCACGCCGGAATGTCCGCGCAATGGCATGAGCCCTGCGCCATCGCGCCCGACGTTGCCGCGGGCGAGTCCCAGGTTCACGATGCCGCGAACACCTTGGTCGGCGTGGCGATGCTGGGTGATGCCCATCGACCACAGAAGGATCGAGGCATCGGAACGTGCGTATTCGTCGACGAATGCCTCGAGTTGCAGTGCGCTGACTCCGGCGTCGGCGAGCAGTTCATCGAGCGACAGCGAACCGAGATGTTCGACGAGTTCCGACCATCCCTCGGTATGCGCATCGATGAACGACTGATCAACATCGCCGCGTTCGATGAGCCGCTTGAGCGCGGCATCGGCCAGCGCCACATCGCCGCCGGGGCGTACCGGCACGTGGAGATCGCAGATCTTCGTGCCGAACATGGCCGACTCGGCGTTGCTCGGCACCCAGTAATGCTCGAGGCCGGGCTCGAGGTACGGGTTGATGACAACCACCCGAGCACCGTTCTTCTTGGCCATGTAGAGGTACTTCATGAACACCGGCTGGTTGTTGGCCGGGTTCGCCCCCCAGATCACGATGAGCTTCGAGATGAGCACATCGCTGAGCGAACAGGTGGTGGCCGCAGCCCCGATGGTGGCTTTGAGTGCAGTGGTTGATGGCGCATGACAGGTGCGAGCTGCGGAATCCACATTGGCAATACCCATAGCCCGGGCGGCTTTCCCGGCCACGTAATAGGTCTCGTTCGTGATGCCGCGACTGGTTATGAACATCGCGCTGCGGTCAGGGCCTGCAGTGCGCAACCCCTGCGCCAGAGCTTCGAGCGCTTCGTCCCACGTGATGCGCTGGAAGCCCTTCTCCCCCGCTCGTCGCCGCATGGGATGGGCGAGTCGACCGAGTTCACGCAGTTCGGTACTGGAGCGTCGGCCCAGCGACGCTGCGTCGGCCAGCAATGAATGGTCGAGCGGATCGGCGCAGTTGAGTTCGAGCAGACCCAAGCGCGTGAGACACAGATGCACGCCGTCGATGGTCCAGTCGTGCAGGCCGGCGACACCAAGCGCACATCCGTCGCAGACACCCTTGGTGAGCAGCTTCCACGCGTAACGGGCGTGCTTCTTATTGGTCCAGGCAACTTTGGCCATGTCACCGAAGTGATTCGGTTTCTGCAGACCGATGCCATTGGGTCGGGGGCTGACCCACAGATCAGGATGGAATCGCTTGGCCATGGGAACCTCAGAACTCCGGAGCGGTGTAGACGTTGAACGATTGGTCGCGGACGAATCCGCACAGGGTGATGCCGGCCCGCTCGGCGGTGTGCACGGCCAACGCCGAGGGAGCAGAAACTGCCAGCACCAGTTCGAAGCCGGCGGCCCACGCCTTCTGCACCATCTCGAACGAGGCCCGGCCACTCACGAACAGGCCGTGCCCATGAGCCGGCAATTGACCTTCGAGCAGAAGACGACCGACCACTTTGTCGACGGCGTTATGACGACCGATGTCCTCGCGCACGAGATCGATATCTCCCTCGCGTTCGAACGCGGCGGCGGCATGCACCGAGCCGGTGCGGTCGAACAGTTCCTGCGAGGCGCGCACATCTTCGACCACGCCGAGCAGCACGCCGAGATCCCAGGGTTCATAGGCCGGAACAGGTGCGAGTCGATCGGTGAGTTCATCGAGCTGCACCGAACCGCAGATTCCACATGAGGATGACGCAGTGGAGAGTCGGGGCGCTGGTTCGGGCGCACGACCACCGGTATCGACACTGACCACGTTGAACTCGGTCTCCACCGCCGAGCCGGTGCCGCAGTAGCGACAGGACAACACCGGTGCTCCACCGAGCAGACCATCGGTGAAGCACAACCCCACTGCCAGTTCAAAATCATGGCCGGGC
>Ga0209084_1000082_pt1 | contig 91246 bp, 99 predicted proteins | sample C_130820_MF_Meta_FD_187309 | JGI IMG/M metagenome (GOLD analysis project Ga0209084, IMG submission 187309) | Freshwater microbial communities from Lake Croche, Canada to study carbon cycling - C_130820_MF_MetaG (SPAdes) (version 2) | ecosystem: Environmental > Aquatic > Freshwater > Lake...
ATATTTTTTAATTATTTTTTTGTTAGATTAACTAACTAATAAAGTATATATAAAATATTTTATGGCACTATTAGTTATTTTACTAAACTTTTTTTATTTTAAAAATATAAAGCTATTTTTAATATATATATTTATAATAAAATAAATTAATATGAAATACTTAAAAGAATATGTTGACTGGGAATTACTTCTTGAAGAAGCAAGACCAAAAGATGTTACTAAACAAGGTAAACCAATGACTAAAGGTGAGTGGATTAAAAAAGCCAAGGAAATATGGGGGCCAAATCGCTTTGATTATTCAGAGGTAACAGGCTCAGAAGGCAAAGAACCATTTGATATGATGAAAAAAGTTCGAGTTTTATGTAACGATCATAAGAAAAAACATTTTATGGTATCACCGATACAACACATTAATAAAAATAGTCCAAAAGCAGGCTGCGAAGAGTGTGATAAAGATGAATTAAAATATGACGCACCAGGTTTTATACCAGGTGCATCAGGCGAAAAAACAAAAGAAGGTGAATCACATTTTAGAAAACAATCAGCACACAGGGGAACTCCAAATAGACCTATGAGAACAAGAGGTGAATATAGCGGAAGAGGTGGTAAAAGATAAATAAAAAAAGCAACCAAATTGGTTGCTTTTTTTATTTATCTTTTAACTTTATTCATTATATTTGAAAGTCCACTTGTATATTGTCCAGTATTTATATTAGGCATGGTTTGCTTTTGTCCTTCCTCATCTTTCTTTCTAGCTTTTTCTTTCTCGTCTATAATAGAGTTTGCTTGTTTAATATTTTCTTCAAACATCCAAAATGGCCATTCGTCCATAGATACTTCGTTAGTATGAAAATTTTCCTGTAATAATAACTTATTCCTGAATAAATCTTTCAAAGGCACCATCATCAACGAAAATACCTGACGCTCCGTTGGGAAATACCATTTCTGTGTGGACCTCCTTACCACACACAGTACAAACTTTTCTCAACTTTTCAACACCAAACTTCATATGAGTTACAGCGGAATTTAAAAATTGAAATGAGTCCACCGATAATGATTGGAATGTTTTTAATTGTTCTTTGATTTCTTTACTATCAATATAATTTCTATCACCTAATAAAAATGGCATTATCTTTAAAAAAGATAAATTTGGGTCCTTCTTTTGACTTACTTCTTCTGTAATATACTCAGTAAATGATTTCTGAAGTCCTATGTTAGGCATAGTTAAATTAAACTCCTGACCATGATAATCAAATGTAAAACATCTATTATATGTATCAAAATATTTCTGCATAGTAGAATTTAATTTAAAATAAACAAAATTAGCTGGTTTCAACTCTATTTGTATATCGCTTTTGCATTTACACTCTTTATTAACAGTTAAATACATACCTTGTTGGAACGTCAAATCTCTTATTAAGAATAACAAGTATATCCTATCTTGTTCTTTAAGATCTAAATAAGATGAAACATCACCATTAGAATATTTAACTCTAACACATGCCATTAACATATCATTCATTTTATCAATGATATCTGGAAAATTATTATCATCAACCATTGAATATGCTTGTATTTCTTTTACTAAAGCTGGTCTAACTTGTATAGTAGTACCTGTTGGATAAAACATTCCACAAGGAAATAAACTACAATCAAATGCCTGATATTGCAAATCTGTAGTTCTAGAATTATCCTTTTGTTGTTTAGGAATTGTAGGTGTTTGGTCGTAAACTTTTTTGTTTTCTAATTTTTCAAGATGTTTTCTTAAATAATCCTCTTCCGAAAGAGCTTTTTGTTCTTGTTCCATAAAAAATGTAGTTATTTTTAATTATATATAAGAGATTGTCTCACTCCTATCATATTAAAAATAACTACATTAGTTTATTCTTTTAATAAAAATTAACCCATAATTACTATACCACAACTTGATACATTAGATGATAATGTGATTGTTGCTTGTGTTAAACCACGAGTTGTATATGCGCCTAATATTTCTTCTCCTGTTGTATAATCAAATAATTGAATTATATAGAAATTAGTATTCAAATTATGTGCTATAACTTGACTTAAATTAGCTGTAAATGATTGTGTTCCAGAATACTTATAAGGTTTCCAAGAACCAAATCCATTTACATCAGAGTTTAATATGTAACCAGCTCCTTGTGTAGTGTCTTTTAATTGAAAAGCATTACCTGTTGCTGATATAATTGATACGCTTCCAGCTATTTGCAATCTAGCTCCATTATTAGATATAGTACCAATTAATATATTGCTAGAAGTTTGATATATTACTGAACTTGTTAATGATGTTGTTGTATTGTAATATGGAATATATCCTTGTGACGCATTTATATTAGTAGTAAATGACATACTACCACCAGAATATGTTAATCCATATCCAGCAATATTAGGATTTATAGCTAATCCAGACATACTTACACTTAAACCACTATTCGCTTGTAAATTAACAGAGAAAGTATAACCAGATATAGTCATACCCAATCCAACTGGCATATACCATGAAGTATTACCATTTGAATCCGAAACTAAATATCTACCGGCAGCTTGTGCTGAATCAACAATTTTTAGATTACCATAGAAAGATGCACTACCAGAAACTACTAATTTTGAGCCATCACTTGATGCTGTTCCAATAATAGTATTGCCATTTTTGTCTACATTAAATTGAGATACTCCACTTTTTTGCAAATCTAAAAATAAAGATGCTGTTGCAGAATTAGTATCTGTGATATTCATCTTAATTGCGGTTGGAGTACCACTTGTATTCCAAGTTTGTGTTATACTATAAGCAGAAGTTGAAAGAGATCCTAATAATTGTGCAACAGATTGAGTTATTGCACCATTTTTATCAATAGACCATCTAAATATAGATGATCCACCATTTGAACCGTCTCTCCACTGTAAACTACCCACTTCATCAAGAACTAGTTGCGCATCATATGGGCTAGCGACGAGATTTGTAATTCCCAATCCCTTAGCACCAATTGGTGCTATATTAGTATATCCAATACCCGCTTTAACAACACTATTTATGTAGAAATCTAAATTAGGATTACCACCAGATGCTGCATTTAGTCCTATACCATTTGCACCATTAGTTGTGTTGGTAATTATTAAACCATTATTATTTAATGATGAATATCCTGAATTGGCATTAGAATATACTATTGGTACATTTAATGTCATTGATGATGTTGCAAATAAAATTATATTATTGCCACCAGCAATAACTTGCATATTACGATTATCAGTTGTGCCTAATGTTGCTGTCGCACCAAATGAATTACCACCTTGTGCAAAAAATGAACTACCCAATAAAGTTGAAGATGTCCAAGATGCTATACCATATTGGTCCGAAACTAATAATCTATTTGCAGCCTGTGTGCCATCAATAATTTTTAATTTACCATAAATAGATACGCTACCAGCTATTTGTAATCTTGACCCATCATTAGATGTTGTCGCAACTAATATATTACTAGAAGTTTGATATATTACTGAACTTGTTAAAGATGTTACTGTATTGTAATATGGAATATATCCTTGTGAAGCATTTATATTAGTAGTAAATGACATACTACCACCCGAATATGTTAATCCATATCCAGCTATATTTGGATTGACAGCCAACCCAGACATACTTACAGTTAAACCACTATTTGTTTGTAAATTAACAGAAAAAGTATAGCCAGATATAGTCATACCCAATCCAACTGGCATATACCATGAAGTATTACCATTTGAATCCGAAACTAAATATCTACCGGCAGCTTGTGTTGAATCAACAATTTTTAGATTACCATAAAAAGATGCACTACCAGAAACTACTAATTTTGAACCAGTTTCGGAAGTTGTTCCCATCAATATGTTACCAGTAGAAGGAGAATATATCCTTAAATTACCAAAACCATCTGATATAAATAATGTGTTTAAAGAATTATTCAAAGATGCATAAGCACCAGTTGTATCAAATCCACCTATTATTACGCTATAACTTCCCAAAAAGTTTACACCAGCAGCATAACCCAAAAGTATATTATTAGAACCAGAAGAATTTACTCCACTATTATAACCAATTATTATATTACCAGAACCAGAAGAATTTCCACCACTATTATAACCAATTACTACATTATATCCACCCGCATATCCAGCATAAGTTCCAATATATACACCAGCATCACTAACACCAAATGCTGCTCTATATCCAATTGCTACATTATTAGGTGAATTGGAATTACTTAAAACATAATTACCAATTCCAATATTTTGTTTAGCTCCTGAAATACTATTAGATGCGCTAAATCCAATTGCTATATTATCAGTAGACTGATTGGAAACTAGTGCATTATCACCAATAGCTATATTATAGTTACCTGGAGTTGCTTGTGATAAAGCTCTATTACCAAATAATATGTTATTACCCAATCCTCTACCTATATTAATACTATTTATTATACCGTCATTAGTAAAACTAAATGAACCAGCAACATATAGCTTTGAACCTACATTAGACGATGTTCCTATTAAAACATTATTAGATACTTGATATATAACAGAACTTGTTAATGATGTTGATGTGTTAAAATATGGGAAAGAATTAGTAACACCATTAGAAACTAAGCCAGTTGAAGCTAATGAACCATTAGATAGAGTTAAACCAGAACCAATTTGTATTATTACTGATGTTCCACTAAAAGTTAAACCACTATTTATACCAAGATTTACAGAGTAAGTATTTCCACTATATGTTAACCCAGAACCAGTATTTATGCCAAAATTACCGGTTACACTCAAAGTACCACCAGAGAAGGATAATCCATAACCAATTGAATTTGGATTAATAGATAATCCATCTGTGCTTAAAGTTAAACCAGAATTATTTGCTAATAGAATAGAATAAATAAAATTACTTTGTGTTAATCCAGAGTTATTTGAAATCGCAAGAGATACGGTACCCGTAAACACCGGTGTTTGCCAAGATGCAACACCATTAGCATCAGATGTTAAATATTTACCATTTCCTTGTGACCCATCTACATATCTAAACGAAGGTTGTGTTCCAAAGACATGAAGCTTATGTGTTGGACTTGCTGTTCCAATACCAACTAACCCAAATGGAATAATAACAGAGGAAGTTGCATTGGACGACCCAGTTGCATTAACTCTAACTACATTTAAAATATTTACAGTATTTCCACTTACGGAACTTTGCGTACCACTTAAATATATAACATTATTGTCGGGGTCAAGAATGCCAAAATTAGGAGCATATATATCAAGAAATCTATTAACGCCGCCTCTTGCCGTAATTTCTATGTTAGGAAATGAGTTAGAATTAAGGTATATACTAGACGCATCAATAGCCCCATTTACGAATAAAGCAGGAGTATTAAAACTATTAGAAGCGGTAAATAAACTTATAAATGTCCCACCATCATAAATATTAGAATTAGTTATAGAATTAACATCATTAAACTTAGGAATATACCCAGCAGTACCATTTATACCCTGACTAGAATATGGAATCCATATAGGAATACCTGAACTATTTACTGATAATATGTAACTTGCCGTTGCTGGTCCAAGTTGGCTAAAAACAGATGATGTCAAATATCCAACTTTTAACACACCATTAGCGAAAGTTAAACCATAATTATCTATATTAACAGATAAATTATAATTATACAAACCAGAAGCAGTACTTGCGGTTAAGCCATTTCCTATATTATAAGATAGCGATTGTATTCTTTCAATACCGTCACTATTCATAGAGTACCAATTACCATCTGTTTTAGGGTAAATTATAGAAGTATTACTACTTGGTGTTGCAACAATAGAAACTTGCTGCCATTCTTGTATATTATATATTTTATTAACGCTCATTTTATTATCCTATTATATTTATTCTACCATTTGTTATATCACCATCAGTAGTTAGTATAACTGAATTAACATCATTTATTTGAATATTGGCTGTTATAAAGTTATTACTTACTCTTACTGAGTAAACTATATCTGTTGTGTTTAAACTATGTGTTATAGTCATCGGAATATTAGATGAGCTAGAAAAACTTGCTGAGTATTTAACATTTGCAGGTGTAGTATTAAAGTTTGGATCTGGTCCAGCTAAATCAGTAATTCTACTAAAATCTGTTAAATAAGTAAGTGTGCCGCTACCAGAATAAGTTCCGGAACCAGTGAAAGTCAAGGTACCATTTATTATTATAACTCTACCCGCATTATCTAATGAACCACTTGCACCAATTGTTAATCCACCATATACTAAATATTGATAATTAGTTGGTATACTAACTGTACCGTTAGTTATTAAATATTGAGTTCTAGTTACATTACCAGCTGATGGATTTGTTATAAAATCTGTCCAATCAGATGATGAACCAACCCAAGGTCCAGGTAGTAGTTTATAATAACTACCATTTACACCAACAACCATACCAGTTCTTCTTCTATCATTTGGTATAGCGTCACGTTCGGTAGTGGAACTCACATTTCTTAAACCATCAATACCAAATAAAGGGTCAATAACAGGATATGTATCCTGCGTATCTGTTGGAGCTAGAAATCCCGTAACTGGTATTGATCCTGTATATCCTGCCATTTTTTATTTTTATTTTTATGAAATAATTACATTTGACATTGTTGCCGCCATCATGTATTTAGTTCTATATATTTTATAATTTGTTGCAACACTATAAACATTAGAGTAATTAACTAATTTATAATTAAAATTGTTTGCACTAAAAGTATATCCATCTGTTGTATCAGCCATTACAATAGGCATATTATTCCATGCTATATTACTTATTGTTCCAAAACTATCTGGAACAATAATATATTTATATGTAGAATATGTACCACCAGGTAAAATATAAGTTCCATATGGTGTTCCAGTTAAACTTTTTTGAAAAGAATTAAATGAATTAGTCAACCCAGATTGAGTTGATGAACCATAATATACAGCATAGTTCCAATTAATACCAAATTGTGAAGTTATTCTTATACCACTTGTAGCTAAAACTGATAAACTATATGTTAAAGTAACCGGTACACTATACTGCAAAGTCGGAAATGTATTACTAATAGGACCAGCGTTATTAGTTGGACCGTAAATAGCAGTTCCAGCGGTTCCATATATATAAGCACTATTTGAAGTAAGACTAGATGTGTTAGAAATAACCCAACTCATAGTATATGTTCCAGAAGGTTGTGCATATCCAACTTCATAAGAAGAAACATTTTGTATAGTAAAAGATGTTATACTAGGTTGCAAAGAAGGATATAACATCATATCAAATATACTATTAGCTGATACATTAGTAAATGTATCATTAGATTTTAATCCACCAACTGTATTTTCTGATGAAAATGTATTTGAATAAGGCGTATTTGGTTGGGACTTCAATGTCTGTCCAATATAAACATATACAGAAGCAGTCAAAGGAGCGGTATATGTTGTAATATCTTGATAAAAAATACCTGAATTATATTGCAAATACCATGTTCTAGCATCGGATGACGGTATAACTCCCACTCCAGGCACACTCACTTGTGGAAAATACCCAGAATTATATATATCTGGTATTATATTTCTAACAACAGTTCCCGCTGAAATACTAGCTAAACTACCTTGACCATAAACAAATGCATTACCGGTGCTCAAATCTGTACCACTTGGTGGCGTACCTGTCCATAATAAAGCAAATGCGTGTCCGTTACTAGCTACAATACTACTCATACTAGCTACAATTTTAACTGCAATACCACTACTTACAGCGGTACTAGGTGATGGCGGAATCGTATTTAACCATATATTATCAGATGTTACATTAAATGAAGATTGATAACTCTCCGCATACCAATCACTAGTAGTAGCACCTAATGCTCTACCAACAAGGTTTTTAAATGCAATATTAGTTAGTGTAAGTGGAGTTAATGACGGCATTATAAAATTAATATATTTATGTTATATATTAATTTTTAATAACCTGTTAAAGTAATACTTGTTATATTTCCAATCCATCCACTAGGCACAGTTATTCTTAGAACTACATAACCATTAGCAGTATCAACACCATATCCCTGATAACCAACATTTAGAGTCCATGTTGTATTTGTTATAGTAGTTGTAGGAACAGTCTCGGCACATCCGACACCTGCAGTCATTGGATTATTAGTTAGAGTAAACGCAGAAGATGTATCTAACCAATCCGATAATGCGGAAGAAACACCCGGAACTTTCATTTCAAGCTTCATCTTATTTGAAGATGATGTCAACGTTCCAGATGAAGTTACTAACGTTGCAGAACCAACTACTGTTATAGTAAATTTAGTATAAACTGTTGAAGTTCCAAAATAAAATTTTCTATAATAATATTTAACACCAGTTAATCCAGAATAATTCGTATTTGAAATACCAAAATTTGGATTAGTTGTTGTTGATGTTCCAAATGTACTAAAATTTAAATTTGCTGGATATCTTAATCCACCATTATAGATTTGTAAATCCGTTGTTGCTTGTATTGAAGCAGTGCTACCATATACATTAGAAACTGATATAACCGCACTTACTGTATCATAACTATCATTTTTTAGACGATATATTTCGTCACAGAAATTTTCTATTGTATTACTGGATAATCCACTAACGGTATCTAAACAAAGTGTATTTGAAGTAGCTAATGCGCCAGTACCAGTAGTAAATGATTTAACACCACCATTATATGATGGTTTTTTAACGCTACTTATATAGCAACTAACTGGATCATTAATTCTTCTAACTCTTGAACTTATATTAAATATAAATGTAGTACTATCACTAATCAAATTAAAATTACTACTATTGCTTGCTAATGTAGGAAGTGATTTATTTGCATTTAATGTAGGAGCAGGTGCTGCGTTGCTTGATACTGGATTATCACTAATAACTATTGCCGCTGCATCCCCAGAATAAACATTGCTATATGCATTAGCAACAGTATAATTATATTGAATACTTAAACTTGTATAATACTGAATACCAGATATATATTTTGGGGCACCCGTACTAATGTTATTTAAAGAACCACCACCAGGAATTGGAGCTTCTGGGTTATCATCAACTATAAATTCTATACCTGCTAATTTAATTATACTAGTTGTAGTATCTTGTATAACTGTAGCATAATTATACCCTCTTGTTATACCATATTGATTAGCTGTTAAACCAATTGAAGCTGTATAAGAATAAGGACCCAATAATGTTACTGCTGGTATATAATATGAACCAGTTCTGCCATAAAATAAATCAAATGACGCACCACTTTGGAATTTAGAAGCGGTTGCGGCTGATAATACAAATCCTGGTAAGGTTAATCCAGAAGTATTATTAACACTATTTAATGTTGAAGACAAACTAACACTTGATACAGTTAATCCATTTATAATTAAATATAAACTACCAACATTTGCATTAGCAAATGAATCAGCAGGATAAGCACCAACTGAACTTGCGGCTATACCATTATTTAATTTACCATAAATAGTTTGATATCTATCATTACTAGTTGTCGCAGCAAATATACCAAGTCTATTTCCACTTGGTGTCCAAGTTCCATCAAGTGCTACTGATCCATAAGTTGCACCAGTAGCAGGATTAAAATTATACACATATCCAGGTAATGGAAAAGATAATTTTGCTGTTTGCCCAGCTGGTAATCCATTTATTATTGATAAATTTGGAGAAGGAGAAGGAACTAATGCAGCTAAAATTTTATTAAATCTATCTACAGCTACACCGATTTCAGTTGAAGGAGTAAAGGAAGGGTAGTTATAAACACCACCAGAATAAGTATTACCAACTTCAGGATTACCTATTGATGTTACTGCTGCTGAAAATGGTATTTGGAATTGAATACCATCCCATATTAATTGATATTCAATTCCTAATGTTAAATCAGCTGATGCAATATCTTGTAATGCACTACCTACAATTTTTTTAATAGAAGCTGTACCAAGATTATTTATATTCATTGTAGCACTTGTTCCAACACTAGCTGTTAAAAACATTGTATAAAATACAGATGGTTTATAATAACCAACTAAATTAGCATTAGCAGTATAATTAATACCGTTTGTCGAAGATGCGGTTAGAGAATAAACTTGGTTTACATACTCTTTTAACCATATACCACCAGAAGCATATATACCAACATATTTAAATATAACACCTTTTTCATCATCGGCACGAACTGTCATACCTTCAAATGGAAATGTAAAATTCCAATAATTTACTCTTGAATCATACATTGCAATGTTATCAACATGTCCATTCCAGTTTGTACTTCTAATATCTGTTGATGTGCCACCAATAGCTCCTGTTATTAAGTATCTATCATCATTATTTAAAATAGAAGGTATTGAACTTGTTCTTGAAATAACAGAATCTTGCCATTCCATTGGTCTAGTTTGTGGAATACCACTATACTGAACCCAGTTATTAGGATCGGTTGATGCTGTGCTATTATAAGCATATTGTAATACATATGTATTATTATTAGAAGCAGTTGGGTCATTATAAACAGTAGCCAACATACCAAATTCAAATCTAGATGGATAAGCGGTTTGTGCTGACAACATATTATCATATGTTATATAAGAATGATGTCCACCCTTTGCTTCGCTTGAAAATATTACGGCAATTGGGTCTAACGAATCATTTGGTCTAAGTGGTGATGTTATTAATGTTCCTATATTTTGTGACATATCTTATATTTAATTTATTTGAAAATAATTTATTGGTGAATTTTGTACCGTATTTGAATACCATAATGAATATGATGCTACTATACCATATTGATTTGAAAAATTAATAGATTTATTTGTAAAAGCGGTTGTCAATAGTCCATTTGCTATAAAAACTGGTGAGCCTAAATAAGTTGGCATAGCGAATACTAAATAATTACCAGCACCATTTATACCATTTAATGTTTGCACTTTTGTATTAGTTAATATATTTCCAGTATTTGTACCGGTACTATCAACTATACTAACACTTGCACCATTAAAATCAGTAGTTATAAATGAATGACTTGAAGGATCAGTAGGATAATTGCCCCAATAAAATCTATCCTGAAATACTACACTAGCTGTTAATGATATTGGATTAACTCCATCATTAACAGATAAAATAACTACTTCTGTTGTATTAGAAGCTGATGCAACCGTTATTATACCACTTTGAGTAGCTAATGATTGTATATAACCAATAGCATTTCCATTATATCTAAAATAAGCAGATGAACCATTGAAACGTATATTATTAGGAAGTAATATATTTCCTAATAAATTAACGCTTCCTTGTGTTATATTCCATTTTATATAAAATTGATTGTAAGAAGTAGAACCATTTTCTAAGTAAACTATATTAGAATAAGGACCACCACTACCTACTGATAAAGATAAATTATTAATTACTGGCGCAACATATGGATGTAAAATTGAGTCAAACATTTGTTGAATAGTTAATCCAGCAGAGAAATTTGTCCCAGCAGTTAATCCGCCAATTGCTACGGTGCTTGCTGTATTGCTAGTATAGATAACACTAGAGGAATTAATAGAAGCGGTAGCACTTGTATCATATAATGTTAATACAGCATTTCTTAGTGTAGAAGCAAGTATCGCACCACTGGTGTTATCTTTAAGATCAGCCATCATAGCATCCAAATTTGGATAACTAACTGAATAAGTACCTGAACCCGCTGTGCCGTATATTGACATAAATAGTTTTATTTTTATATATTAAAAAAGCATATTCTTTTTTGAAAGAAAAATTTCGTATCTTTAACAAAAGATTAACAAATGAAAAAACATACTAAAATTATAAATCAATTAGTCAATTCAGCGGTTCAGTACCAAATGGAAACAAACTTTAAAAGAATTAAAGAAGGCAAATATCTAGATATTAACAAAAAACCATATGACATAAAGTTAATTGATAATATGATAAACTTTTTTGAAGAAGATGAGGAATACGAAAAATGCGGAATTATACTAGATTTTAGGAATAAAATTTTAGATCATGAAAATAATTATTATTCAATAATATAACAAATGGATAATCACCCGTGTATATAGTAGTATTATTATATATCATGATGTTGACGATCTTTTTTTAATTATGTCCGGAAACTATCTCAAATAGATAGTAATCCACTGAATTTAAATTTGTTTTTTTCTGGAACTTAACCTCAATATTTAAATCAACATTACTAGCTATAGTTTCCACAATATCATCTTCGGTAATCTCTTTATCTAAAAGAGCTTTGACTTTATCATAGTCTAAAACATCTTTCATTTGAAGTTTTTTATCCATACCAAGTTCAAGATCGGATATATTTTTGAAACTATAAAATTTATTTTTTGTGCTATCTATAAGTTTCTCTAAAATATTAGTTTTAACCTTTTCTATTTCTTCAGTGGTAAAAACCATTACTTTACGCATAACTCCATCATCATTTACAGAATATAAATGTATATCTTCTTTTATGCATTCAATATAAGATATACTTACTTTATAAATATCCGCTAATGCTCTTTCGTGCTTATGTATATCTTCCTCTGTTGTTTGAAAATTAAATATACTCTCATTGACCATATAATTTTCAAATTTCTTTATAGAACCATTTTGTATTTTTTTAAATAAACCATCTTTGAAAGCACCATAAATATCGTGTATTATATCTTTTAATACAACTTCAATACCATCTACGTCTTTCAAATCATCATCTTCACTAATGAAATTACTAAAATTTTGAGTACCTGGCATCAAATATTTAGCAATTTTATCATGTGATATATTCATATCCGAATACTTTTTTAATTTAGTATTAATCATCTTGTAGTAATTGTTTAACTCCTCTGAATTAGATATTGCCTTTTTCATAATTGTATATATTAAATATATACAATATAAATTAATATATACTTAATGATATTAGAAAAACTTTCAAATATACTCCTTCATGATAATACTTTACCAATTGAGTTTATTATACGTCAATACTCATTAAATGAGGATAAGGAATATATACCTACTGGGAATGCTAGTGTTCCAAGATTTTCACTAGGTGATGTTGAAGGATTTGAAAATGTTCCTATTAACAAACCAATTACACCATCTGAAGATTTAATAATTAAAGCTATTAAATATGGTATGATTTTTCTAATTACATATAAAGGAGCTAAAGACGAACATACTGTAGGACATGAAAGAGTTATTTACCCAATGGTATTTGGTCGCTCATCTGTTGGTAAATTATTAATAAGAGGATATCACTTAAAAGGTTGGTCTGTTTCTAACAATCGCAATATCGAAAAAATATGGAGATTATTTAGATATGATAGAATTAAGTCTATCATATTTACTGGGTCATTTTATAGACTACCACCTACTGGATACAATATGTATGATAAAGGTATGCGTGGTGGTATTATAGCAAGAGCGGATTTTAATGAAATAAGAAGAAATCAAGAAACTTTAACTAAAGCGGAAAAGATTGAAAATAGAAAAAATATTCAACTTGAACCAGAAGTTAAAAATCAAAATACTAAAATCAAAGTAATAGATACTAATACTGAATTAGATTTAGATAATCCATATGATAATCAATACATTAAAAATGAAGAAAATGCCGCTAATTTAAGAATTACTTTCTTAAAATCTATTTATGGTGAAAAACATATTGCTATACTTGGAACAGAAGGTGAAAAAGATAATCAAGTCGAAGTGACTCCAAATGTAGGCACATTTAAAGTATTACAAACTATTACAGGTAAAGAATTAAAAGAAGTTGCTGAAAAGCCAGAAATAGTTAAGGGAAATAAAATATTTAAATTATACACATTTATGAGGAAATTATAATATTTATAATCTCATTAGTGGGATCGTCCCATTTATCAAAACTAATTTTATCAGTTTGTAAAAAATTATCCACATCTTCTAATTTACCAGTAAAAATACCCAAATCTTTTAATGCTTTTGCATTAGATTCTTGCTCATATTGACCTTTAACAGGTATAACCATTAATTTTTTTGACATATATAAAGCTTCGGATGAAGTTTGAAATCCAGCATTAGTAATTATGCCATGTGAATTAATAAAACTATTAACAAAACTTCCTTTATCAATAGGGTAAATTAAACAATTCTTATATCTATACACTGTTTTTATATCCGAATGAAATATGTGAAATATATTATTATATACAGATAATTCATCTAAAGTATTTAATAAACCATATGAAGGTAAATACACTGTATAATGTCCAGCATCAGTTGGATTTAATTCTAAAATATCATTACTAATTATAGGCTGATAAATAAAATCGTCATAAGATTTATAATGCAATCCAAATGGTATATCTACCGGTGCCATCCATTTTAAAATCTTTTCTCCCATCCAATCTTTACCATTTCTTGGAGTATTTTTGCTAATAAAAGAATACTGATTAGAAATACCATAACATGGTTTGCCATTTATTTTACATGCCCATGCTGTTATAGGTTCAAAATCACTTATAACCTTATCATAGTTTAAATCTAATCTAATATTTTTAATAAAATCCATTACATCAAAAGACATAATAGTTTTTAAATAATCAATACCACCAGATGAAGTGGTGAAAAATGTAAAACCTTTAAATCTCCATTTAACATCAAATGGGAAATCAATAAAAGCATTTTTACCAGATAATAAAATATCTACGGTATGTCCAAGTAATCTCAATCTATTGATTATTTTAATAGATCTTGTTAAATGACCGTTCCCTGTACATTGGATTCCATATAATATTTTCATAAAGGGTTGTTTATTAATATATATTACATAAATATACCCCTTTTATGCAAAAAATCAAAACTTTATTTATTTCGGATACACATTTAGGCAATAAGAACTCACAAGCGGACAAACTATTAGAGGTTTTTAAACAATATGAATTTGAAAATCTTTTTATTATAGGTGATTTCATAGACATGACGGCTATGAAAAGAAAATTCTACTGGAATCAAGAGCACTCTACTGTTATTCAAAAAGTACTTAAATTATCTCGTCATAACGTAAATTGTGTTTATTTAATTGGAAATCATGATTTTTTTGTTAGAGATTTAATAAAAGAACAAGATATAAATTTAGGTAATATTTTAATTTGTAATGAGTATATTTATACTTCTATTAAAGGAGAAAAAATACTTTTAGTTCATGGTGATTGTTTTGATGGATTTGTAGCTACACATAAATTATTGTATGTAATTGGTGATTTTGGTTATGAATTATCTATGAAAATAAATTGGTTATATAATAAGGTAAGAAAATTATTCAAAATGAATTATTGGAGTTTTTCGGCTTATTTGAAAAAGAAAGTAAAAAATATAATAAAATTTTTAACTGAATATAAAAAAGCGTCTATGCAATTAGTTAAAGATAAAAATTGCGATTCAATAATGATAGGACATACTCATGCACCAGAAATAATATTAGGTGAATATTATAATACAGGAGATTTTGTAGAATCTTGTTCTTATATAATTGAAGATTTAGAAGGTAATTTAGAATTGAAATTCATAGATAAACATTAATATATAACTAATGAAATACTTATTAGATTTTGAGATTTTTGAAAAGAAAAATTATTTTAAGGGCAGTGAGTTTGCAGATGATGAGGGAAGGTCTTGGAGTGTTGAAAAAGTATACCGTTTTGTTAAAAAACATAAAAAGAAATACTATCACCCAAGATACGACTTAGATAATATAAAAGATAATCTAAAATGGTGGCGTAGTATTTATTCAATTAAAAATAAAAAACATAGAAACAGAATGCTGGATGCAGATACTAAATATCCTATTTTAGTTATAAAAGACGGTGAAGAATTAAATGTATGTGACGGTCTAAATCGTTTATATAAAGCAATTAAAATTGAAAAAAGAAAAACTTTACCAGTTTATTTATTTAATAAAGAGGATATTATGCATCTTAAAAACAAAGATTAATTTAAATATATAAAAATAAAAAATTATGTCATTTAGTTTATACGATAAAGAAGAATTAGAAGCAATTGCCAAAAAAGAAGAATCCAATAATAGAATGGAAGAATTCTTTAATAGTAAAAGAGAAATATGGAATAAAGAAATCGAACCATTAAATGAAATATCAAGATTAAGATATAACCAAGAAAATGCTTCTCAAATAGTTGAGCTACAAGCTTCCGCTTTGGCATTTAGACAAAGAATTAATGAAGAAGTATCTTTTTATCTACAGAAGCTTTCCAAAGAAAAAATTAAATTAAAAAGAGCCGTTCAAGAAAAAATGGTTTGGTATGCTGCTGGTAAATCACCACTTAATTTAAATGGCAAATTAAGTAATTCTCAAATGACGAGCATAATTGATGCTCATACATCGGAAACAGAAAGAGGTGTTGAGTTAATTGAAATACATATTGATTTTTTAAGAACATCGGCTAAAAATCTTGCCGATATAGGTTATCAAGTAAAAAACACAATTGAGCTTTATAATCTATTGTCTAAAAATTAATAAAACAATTTTCTACTTATAAGTATAAAGTTTATGAGTAAAAAATTATCTATCAACTTAAATAAGCGTTTCTTTCCAGATTTTATCGCTAAAATACAAGACTTATCCAGTATCAATGACGTTGTAAAACTGAAAATAGAAACTGATAAAGTTTTAATGTATGCCATGAAGGCAAATGATAATGCTGTTTTAGCATTAAAGAGTTATATACTTCCTACTACAAATTATTTCGATAATTTTAACCAAGAAGATATGTTTGATTTCATTATTGTTAATGCACCAAAGTTTATCAAGTCATTAAAATTTTTTGACATTGATACACAAATTAAAATGGATGTAATTTATAAACCACACCATGAAAATGAAGGTGTAATGCAGATACGTTCAGCACAATTTACTAATGGTAAATTAAAAATATCTACAATTGGTGGTGAAGATGATAAAATTAGAGATTTGAACGCTGAACTTCTTGAAACTAGAACTGATATAGAAAATGCTAGTTTTGATTTTCAAATTACTAAACATGATTTTAACGATGTTAAAAAATTATGTGCTATTGATTCGGAAGAAAAAATCTTATCTATTGATATAGAAGAAGGAAAAATTGTAGCAAGCGAAATATCTAAATGGGAACTTCAACTAGGAGAAATTGATTCTTCATTTAACCAAAAAATTATTTTCAATAAAAAGTATTTATCAAATATAAATGGCGACATGGATATGATTAACTTTTATATGTTTGATACATTTATCTTAGTAAAGGATAATATATCTTCACTGATGCTTTCGTTTGAACAAACTTTTGATGAAGATGATGAATAAGAACATTGATACCGAAGAAGAGTTGATGAAAATTTTGGTAGAAGAATTATCAAAAGAAGTTGATAAACAGGTCATTAATGATGTAATGGCTTCTATGAAAATTATTGATGAATTTAATTTAAAACTTAAAGAAATTAAAGCTTTTAATAGAGAAATACAAATTGATAATATATTATACGGTACTAATAATGCACTTCTAGAAATAGAAAAGACAGAAGAATATAATAAATTATCAGATGAACTTAAACAAGAATATATTAAAAATGGTAGATTATTATGACACAAAGCTTAATAGGACATAAAAGTCCAGATATTCAAACAGGTATTGTATTTGCGCCATATATTCATATGGAATCAACCGCAATAATAGAATCATCCTTGCTTAAAAAAGCTGAAATAAAGGTTAAAGCAATTAACCGTGAAAGACAAATAGACTCGATTTTAGAAGATAAAGATTTTATACCAATGGATATAAAAGAAACTGCCGAATATAAAGAGTTTGAAAATACATATATGAAACCTTTAACAGGTATAAAAAGTAGATATGCAATAGCATCAATTGGAAATGAGTATAAAAAAACAAACTAAAGAAGAACTAATAGATAAATGGGAACCAGTTTTAGATAAAATGGGATTATCTGGTGATAAAAAAGATTGGATGGCTCAATATGCAGAGGCGCAATCAACAGCAGACGCTAATAATAGCAGCTCGTTATGGAACCAACAAATTGCACAATTAGGTGGAACCGCAAGTGATCCTTTTTCAGCAGCAATTTTTCCAGTAGTTAGAAGAGTTGCAGCAACAACCATATCAAATGGTGATGTTGAACTTTTGAAAAAGGCTGAAAATATGGTGATAGCTGTCAATCGTGAAAAACAAATTGATTCTATATTAGAAGATAAAGATCCTACACTTATATCAATAGAAGATACCGAAGAATATAAAGAATATCTAAATAGCGGTTTAGTTTCAGTCAAACCTATGTCTGCTCCATCTGGATTGTTATATTTTCTGGACTATAAATATGATGATAAAAAATAATAATAAAAAATGATAATAACTACTACATATATAATAACATCGTTTGGAACAATGATTAATGGAACACAAATTATAATTAGTGATTTTACAATTAATTTTAGATAACTTTTTTAAATACTAACTTACAAGTTAGTTGATGAGACAGAGCCCTAATGAATTCATTAGAGGCTTTTGTTTTATGTATAACTGGAGCTTTTTTAATTATATTATAATCTTGCGTTTCAGTCACATAAATTAAACCAGCATAAGAAGGCACTTCATCTATACTAATAAGATTTTCAGGAACTACAAAGTAAAAATAATTTGGAACTAAATAAAAAGTTTTTTTTTAGTTTCTTTAATAAATTTACCTTCTGTTATTAAGTTATGTTTTGGTTTTTTAAAATCAGCCTTAAAATCACTTCTACTTATTTTAACCTCATATTCATATATGAAATCCGATTTACTTATAGATATAACATCGCATTCTTGTAATCCATATATAGAAGCGTGTGTTGATATAGGAGAGTGTCCTTTTTGATATAAATTCATTACTAAACCAGCTTCTATATCTTTGGAAGCTGAATTGGATCTTTTAATTTTATTGATTGAGGATTTTCTTGACATTAGTATTTTAGATTTTTATATATAATATATGAATTATATATCAAACTTTAATGGTTATATTAAAGAACATAAATACTCTCATTTAAAAAAAGAGTCTCCATTACTTATGGGTAAAATAGAATCTAATGATACACTTCCAATAAAAGGCTCTTGTGTTATAATTTTAAGTAGTCCTTATCCTGATAAATTAAAAAGAGTTTTTATGGGAATAATTGATAAAGTTGTGGATGAAAGAAAGGTAATTTTTATATCACAATACTTTATTGTTAAAGAATATATAAATGGTAAAATATGGTATGAAAAAGTTAATTTAGATATAAAAAAATATCTAAATATGTATTCCAATTCATTGGTATTAAAACAAAATAAAACTCCTTTATGGGAAGAATCATCACAATTAAATAAAGAACAATTTTTTAATCAATACCAAAATAAGTTAAAAGAACTACTATATAGAGACGATATATACATATTTAAATCAAATAGTCTACCAAAATAAACAATTATTATTTTAATATAAAATGTTCTTCAATTAATGAGTTTTTGGAAGAATTTATACTACGCTTTGTTATGCACAAATTAGAAATATCAGCAATTTCTTCAGCAGGTATATTATTGGAAAAGCCATAAAAAGTAGATATTTTATGATCTATTGTTGGATATAACTTACTTGTAGAAGTGTTAGACAAATAACCTTTTATGAACTCATTATCATAGTAGTCATATCCTTCCCATTTTTCATATAATTCTTTTTTAAATTTATTTGTAAAATTTCTTACTTTCTTTTTGTAAATTTCCCAATCAGTCAATAGCTCATCTTTAATTACAAATCCATTTATCTTTTTAGTTTCCAAAATCTTATAATATATTTCTTTTACTTGTGAAACATTTTCAACACCATATTTTTCTATACAAGTATTTTTAATTTTTTCACGAATTTTTAATATATTATTTTTGTAATTATTTTTATGCTCTTCTGTTTTAAAAATCCAGTCAACTCCATATTTTTCTATGAATGTGTTCCTAATTTTGCTAACAATTACATCTTTATTTTCGCTAATTCCTTTTTTAAATTTGTCAGTTTTTGAATAAGAATCAACACCATATATCTCAATTAGTGTTTTTTTAGATTTTTCTTTAAATTCATTAGAAGACATCCATTTCTTATTTTGTTCTTTTGATTCTTGCGTCTTAAACCAAGAATCAACTCCATATTTCTCTAACATTGTTTTCTTTCCTTTTTTTGAGCCCTTTTTAATGCCTTTCCATTTTAAAGATTCAGTTTCTTTAAACTCGTTTGTTTGTGAGTATGATTTAACTCCATATTTTTCTATACATGTTTTTTCACGCTCTATATTTTTACATTTAAAGCAAGAATAATATCCTTTATTATTTCTTTCAGTGTTAACATGGTATTTATTTATTGACATTTCTGTTTCAGAAGAGCATATTTCGCATATTGCTGTAATTCTGTTATTTGAACCTTTTGGTATATTTAATGGATTTACAGATATTTCTTTTTCTTTTATCAGATAACCCAATTTTTCATAATATGATTTATTTCTTTGATTTATTTTAACATTAATTTCCTTTTCTTTTATCATATACCTTATATGATAAAAATAACTATAAGTTCTGTTTAGAACTAATTTGAAAAAGTTAAAACTTTTTCACTTAATTTTCATATAAAACTTATGAATAAAAATGAAAAACTCGAAAAATTAGAGTTATTAAAAAACAAAGCGAGCGAGCTGAAAAAGGACGTGGATTATTATAATGCACTCCAGCTCGCTCTTTTTTAGCCCCCACCCACTTGTGGTTGGGGGCATAGGACTAAAATTAGTATTAAACGGCAGCTATGGCGCATTTGCAGCAGCATATTTTGTATTGTTCAATAACCACGTTGCTTCCAGTATTACTGCACAAGGTAGAGATTTAACTAAAACAATGAATCGTGTTAATGAAGATTATTGGTATAATCAATGGCATTTAGATACATTATTACATAATGACGTTTGTATAAGAAATGTTAAACAAATTATAGAAACTAATCATGTTAGCATCTATGCGGATACTGATAGCTGTTTCTCGGAAACACTTGTGAACACAAACAATGGAGAAAAAACAATTGAAAATTGGTATAATGAAAACATCAAAAATGGATCAGCAGGTGAAACAATTAAAGGTCACGAATCGGTTTTAACAAATGATAAAATATTAAATTGGTCTGAAAGTAATAAAATTTATTATACTCCGGTTAAAAGAATTATTAGACATAAAGTATCTAAGCCGAAATGGAAATTGAAAACTAAATCTGGCAAAGAAATTATAGTTACTAACGACCATTCTATGATAGTGTTTAGAGACGGTATTAAATTGGAAATTAAACCATCAGAAATATTAAAAACTGATAAAATTTTGGTAATTAAAAATTAATATATACAGATAAATATATCAGCATAGAATGGAACTAAATAAAAAATTTATAGAATGGTTTAATAAAAATAAAAACGCAGAAGAATATAATAAAATATTCAATTTGTATTTTAATAATCTATCCAAATGTAGAATTTGTAATAATCCAATATATTATTATGATTCTACATTTAGAATAGATAAATCAGGAATTTTGCAATTACATAAAAAATCATGTTTAACATCTAAAAATGTAAATAAAGAATATACATTATCCATATGTGAAGAATGTTTGATTAAAAAATATCCAGAATATAATAACAAAAATAAGCCAAAGGTTTTTAATCAAATGAATTATTTAACTGAATATGCTTTTAATATACCAAATGACATTTCTTTAATTTGGATGAAAGAAAAATATGCTATTACAGAAGAAAATCTAACAAAAAAACATGGCAAAAAAATTGGCAAAGAAAAATGGATAAATTATTGTAATAAACAATCCAAAACTAATACATTTGAATATAAGAAAGAAAAATATGGTTGGGATAAAGAAAAATTTGACGACTATAACCGTTCAAGATCGGTAACATTAGAAAATTTGATAAAAAGGAATGGTACTGAAGAAGGTTTAAATATTTGGAAAAATTATTGTGATAGGCAAAAATATACGACAAGTCTAAACTATTTTATAGAAAAAAATGGATTGGAAAAAGGCACTGAAATATATGAAAATTTTTGTAAAAAAAGATTATTTGGAGCAGGATATTCAGAGGTATCTAAAAAATTATTTGATGAACTGAAAAAACGTTTTGTTAATAATAATTATACAGTATATTACGCTGAAAATGAGTGGTATTTTTGTGAAAAAGATAAAGGATATTATTTATTGGATTTCTTTATTAAAGAATTGAATATTGGAATAGAATTTAACGGAGATATATGGCACGCAAATCCACTTAAATACAAGCCACATGATAAGCCTATTTTATTTCAAAAAGATATTACTGCCGAATTTATTTGGCAAAAAGATAAAATAAAAAATGATTTTCTGAAAACAAAATTAGATAAATTACTAATAATTTGGGAATCAGATTTTTACAAAGACGGAATTGATAGAACAATAGATAAAATATTAAAAGAAATAAATGATAAATAAAGTAGAACATGAAAAAATAGAATATTTTTTTGATGAAATAGAATCGTGTGAAGTGATTGGTAATTTTGAAGACGAATATGTTTATGATGTTGAGGTGGATGATGAAACACATACATTTATTGGAAATGATATATTAGTACATAATTCGCTTTTTGTATCATTTAAACCAGCTATGGATCATTGTGATTGGAGAAATTTATTTTTTGATAATTTAGATAAACTAACAAAAAAGTTTTTCATAATAACAGGTAATTCACAAGTTAATACAGACAATCCTAATTATCATGGCTCTTGGAGTTTTGATCCAAATGATGACCCTGAAACAATTGGTCATATTAAAGACATAATCGAAACTGATTGCGATTATATAATTGTTGATGGTTTTTGGATTAAAAATCGTGATTTCGAAAAATTCATATCCGAAAATAATTATCAATCAAAACTTAAATGGAATTGGTCAAATGAACTTGACTTCATACAAGGTTTAGATTATTACCGATATGCTGGTTATTTCAAGAAATGTCTTGAAGAATATGCAGATAGCTATGGTGTGACTAATAAGGAAGATTTTGAATTAGAAAGAATTAGTGAATCAGTTATTTATTTAGCTAAGAAAAAGTATATTCAACACATCGTACATGAAGATGGTATTGATTATGATAGATTAACTTATTTATATCCAAAAGGAGTTGAACTTGTTAGATCTTCTACGCCATTATTTGCGAGAGATAAAATTGTGGATATTATTAAATACTTATTTACTAATCCAGATACATTTACTATTAGAGAATTACTTAAATTGGTTAAGAACCTTAGAAAAGAATTTGACTTATGTGTCCCAGATAAGATAGATGATATCTGTATGCAATCGTCATGTTCAAACTATGAGGAAAAAGTTCTTAATGATAAAGAAAAATTAGAGTTTATTAATGGTGCACACTTTGCGGTTAAAGCATCAGCTTATTATAACCACTTATTACACAAGCATAAAGATATACAAGCTAAATATGACTTCATCAAATCAGGAACTAAAATTAAGTATTACTATTGTAAAGACACTACTATTGGTAAAGTATTTGCTTATATGCGTGGTTCTTATCCAATTGAAATAGCACCCGAAATAGATCTAAATGAACAATTTGCAAAATGTATCTTATCACCGATTAACTCGATTATTGAGCCATTGGGTCTTCCAGAAATTACAAAAAGACTTTCGGTCGTGTTAGATATATTTGGTGGATCTTTACAAAAGAAGAAAAAAGAAGAACAAGAAGAGGATGATTATAGTGATGAAGAATACAACAATAGAAAATGGGATAATTGGGATTATTAAAAATAAATAAAATGAATATGAAAATAATTAATAAAATTAAATCTTTATTTAAGAAAGAAAACTCCGAATTAAATGTTTCGGCACCTGTGTATGTAATACCAGAACCAATCGGTGAAATACACTATTTTGATTTCAAATATGAAGAACCAACAATGGAAACTAAAATTATGGCACAAAAAATAGGTTTAGATTTAGTAAACGTAAAACGTGATCCAAATATGGTTATTACATCAGGATATATGGATTTTAAAGAAAATGTAGAATTAAGTCCAGAAGAGATCTTATTTCAAATGAAAAAGGTAAAAAGAGCTTCAGAAAAAGTTTTGGAAAAAATGACTGAAACTGAGGCTAAACATCATAAAAGTTTAGAGTATTTTAAACATAAAGCAGAGCAACATGATAAGTAAAAATATAGCTTATTACATAGACGCATATAAAGGTATTTTTACATTTGCAACAACTGCAATTGGTGAGAAGTATTATACTTATCTAATAGATGAAGTAGTTAAAAATTTAACTTGTAAAAGTGTTAAATTAGATTTTGATTCAGATAATGATGACGCAGCTAATTATAAAGATACTTTATTAATCTTAGATTTAACTACAGCAAAACCTGATAAATTTTATGTAGATCGCATCGCTAGAATTTGTGATGAAAATAATAATGTTCTTCTTATAAAGAAACTTACTTATAAAGGAATAAGTAGTTTAGGAACAGATACTGTAATAACACCAAGTTTTCTTTTGTATTCAGCAACAGTTGCTTTTACGATTGATGATAATAGTGTAATAAAAGTAATTAAAAATAGGTATGACTCGATTGATATAATCAATCATAATATAATAGCTTATATGAGGGAAGAAAGAATAAACCAGATACTTGAAGATTAGTATCTGGCTTATTTTTATTTTTCAATCCATCTAACTGGAACTCTTTTCTTATCATCAAAATCTATTCTTGTGATTTCTGCTTCATTATAAAGTGTCTCAGATATACCTAATCTAGGTATAAAAACTTTATCACCACTCATCAATTTTATTGTTGTTGGTTTACCAGCTTTTGGACCTCTAAGTAACATTACACTTATTTCTCTAAATACTTGATTTTTTATTTTTGGCGGGAAAACACTTATTATTTCAACTGGTGTATATCCAGCATAAGCACCTTCTTTTAAAGGCACTAAATCTGAATTTTGATTGCCTTTAACAGGTAAATAATAAAATTTCTTTAATTTTGCTTCTGTTGGTGCTAAATTAAAAAATTTACCACTAGAAGCTCTTTTAGATTCATAATCAGAACCAACTGATTTTCTTGTTAACTCGCTAGTTATATTCTTTTTACCAATTGTTCTTAATACAAAATTAATTGGATCTTCTTTACCATTTTGTTTATAAATTATAAAGAAATTCTTTTCACCAGTTTCTCTTATTATTGCATGTTGAGTATCATATACTAACGGACTTATTGGCCTTGGTTCTTTTCTTAAAGGTAATCCTTCTGCTTTTTTTTGCTCACATTCCATTAACCAACGATTATATACAGAAGAATTTAATTGTGCCAAAGAAGCTCTTTTAATTTCTGCATCAGATACGTCATCAGGTAATATAACAATAGTTTTAGCTGACATTACTAATTCTTTTTCCTTTTTAGTTGTCATTTCTTCGCTATCTTTAACATCAACATATTTTGAATCTAGCATAGTTCCTATCCAAAATGAATCACCAATTTTATTTAAAGAAGGGTATTCAAATACCGGTGCATAAAGTTTACCATTAAATTCCATCGCTAATTTTGCTAAATAAATAGTTGCAAATGCCTTATTACCTGGGAAATTATAATCTTCTATCCAAGATAGATTGCCAATTTCTCCTAATGCAGCTGTAATTACTTTTTTCATTAAATCATAATCAGCATTATATTCTACCGTAAATCTTTTAATCGGAATTTCCCTTACTTCCATACCAGAGTTAGTCCTAGCCGGATTACCATGTTCATCCACTGGTTTCATAGCAATAAGTCTCCATCCACTTTTATTACCAGATTCATACTCCATGAATCTGGATATTGGTGAGTTGCTTGTTCCGCTAAATGGAGTTGCTATATTATTATTGAAACTTAAAGACCTAAATAATTCATTAATACTTTTTAAATATTTCATATTGTTATATATTAATATAATATATAACAATATGAAATATTTAAAAATATTTGAAGACTATCATAAAGATTTAGTGTCATTATATACAATAATGACACACGAAGATATTTCCGAGCCTATACCACAAGAAGTAGAAGATGATGAAGATGAGGATGCAATTGATGATTATCTATACACGCATCGCAAAAAGGTTAGATATATATTATATGCTAAAGAAGAATTAGATCAGCATACATTGGCTTATGAAATTTTTAGAAATGCAAAATATGTTAATGTTATTAACATGAAGCCCGCTGGGAAAGGATTTGTATATGAAATTCAAGTCACAAATCAATCGAGAGAAGACCAAGAAATGGAAGACAGAGGTGAAAATGATTATGATGATTATTAATCTTTTAAATTAATTTGCGGAACATAAATAATTCCATTTTTTACTTCTAAATGTTTATTAGAAAATAATAAGCATTTTCCCTCATTTACAAAAATATAATAATGTATATTTTCATATTTTTTAATTTTACCACTACTTATAACCTCATAAATATCATTTTTTCTTATAAAATATTTTAAAGGCTTAACTTGAACATACCAATCTTTTTGGTTGATAGTTATGATTATATCAATACCTTCAATTACATCTTCTTTAGAATAAGCTGGAGTTTGCCGTAATTCAAAATCTATATTTTTTGATTTCAAGTAAGATTCGATATGAGAAAGTGCTTTTATTTCGTTTTTAATGCCCTTTGTCTCGCTTCTTTTTAAGACTTGAAGTATATCATCGAAATAGATTCCCCCTTGCTTAAATAAGTCTATTTTGTTGTTTTTGACAAATTCAATTAATTCATCAAATGATTTTATATTATAATTAATTATAAATGATTTAATCAAAGTTATATTACCAATTGCTTTGTTTATAATAGACACATAACTTCCTTCGTTATCAAATTCTTGAGCTAAAACATAATAAAATCCATCAATAAAAACCCTATCGGGGTATAATTCCGATAGGGTTTCACTGATTAAACGTTTATATTGATTATGTTTCTCGTATGTTACACCCCAATTATCAATTGTAAATGAGTATTTATCCATTAATTAATTTTTCTTTTAGTTTGTCCATATATGTATATGAATGGTTTAGAATTACTAATAATAAATTGAATTCTTGTTCTTTTATCTAACCTTTTTATTCCTCGAAAAATTCTCAATCTCTTTTTAGACATTCTTAGGACGCATTTGAGGAAATAATAAAACATCTTGTATAGACGCTTGTCCTGTCATCAACATAGCCAATCTATCTATACCTATGCCTATACCAGCAGTTGGTGGCATACCATATTCTAATGCTTGTATATAATCATTATCAATATACATAGCTTCGTCATCACCTCTATCCATTAGTTCCATCTGTTCTTCAAAACGGTGTCTTTGATCAATAGGATCATTTAACTCACTATATGCATTAGCTATTTCTTTACCATTGACTATTAACTCAAATCTTTCAACTAAACCTTCTTTTGAACGATGTTTTTTAGTTAAAGGACTCATTTCAATAGGATAATCTATGATAAATGTTGGTTGTATATAATGGTGTTCGCAGCAATTACCAAATATAGTGTCAATTAACTTACCTTTACCATCAGTTTGACTGACTTTTATATTTAATTGACTACAAGTATCAAGTAATTGACGTTGTTGCATATTAGAAATATCTATACCAGTATGTTCTTTAATAGAATCATAGATACTAATTCTTTTATATGGACCCTTAAAATCTATTACATTATTACCTACCGTAAAACTATAAGAAGGATAAGAGCAATCTTCACAATTTACTTGATATGCTATATATTCTAACATTTTCTCAGTAGTATTCATCATCCACTCATAATCTTTATATGCAGCATAATATTCCATAACCGTGAACTCTGGGTTATGTGTTCTATCCATGCCTTCATTTCTAAAATTACGACTAAATTCATAAACAGAATCAAACCCACCTACAATCAATCTCTTTAAATATAGTTCATTTGCAATACGTAAATATAAAGGTATATCTAATGCATTATGATGCGTCTTAAATGGGCGAGCGGCAGCTCCACCTGGTATACTTTGTAATACCGGTGTATCAACTTCTAATGCACCTAAACTATTTAGGTGGGTCCGCATAGCGTTTTTTAATATGGTTATTTTTCTAAAAGTAGTTTTCACTTCTGGATTAATAATCAAATCAACATAACGATGCCTATATCTAAATTCAGGATCATTTACTTTATCAAATTCTTGTCCATCTTTCTCCTTTGTAATAGGAAGCGGATGTAAACTCTTCGATAATAATGTAAATTCTGTGACATGAATAGTTGTTTCGCCGGTTTTTGTAGTAAAGACATAACCTTTTACGCCGATAAAATCTCCTATATCAAGTAGTTTTTTCCATACGGTATTATAAAGAGTTTTATCTTCATTAGGACAAATATCATCTCTTTTTATGTATAATTGTATTTTACTAGTTCCATCCTGGATATAAGCAAAATTAGCTTTACCCATATCTTGTATAGACATAAGCCTACCCGCAATAGAAACTTTATCGAACTCCATATAAATATCAAGTTCATCGCTATCAGCTAAAATCAATCTTTGGTTATCATAAGTTTCCTTTACATACATAGCATGTATGTAGTTTATATTATGTGTAGTTTCGTAAGTAGCTGCTGGATAGGGATTTATACCTAACGCTATAAGCTGTTCTAATTTTTGCCTTCTTATTATTTCTTGTTCTGTCATTTTCTTTTATTTAAAAATCATAATCAACATCTTCCTCATCATATTCTTCCTCACCATAATCGTCATAATCCATATCTTCATCATCATCGTCATCATATTCTTCATCTTCAACTACTTCCTCTGCGGTTTCATGTAAGATTAGATGATCGACTTCTAAATCTAGATTAGATAATTTTGCTTCATCATTTAATTTAGTTAAATATTCGGAAGCACCAAGAATACCTATTCTTCTTAGTTTATAATTTTCAATAATTTCGGCTAATTTTATATAAAAATCTATATGGTCTAACATCTAAATAAAACTTGTTTTGGTTCTTCAAACGAAACAAATCCAGATGGAAAACCAGATGGAATTTTTGTTTCTAATTCTTGTATTTTTTCTTTGATATGTTCAATTGGAACTGTAGTTGGTTCTTCTGCTACATGTTCGAATAGGCTATTCAAAGTTTCTTTAATAATTATTACTTGCTTTTCAGTCGGCATACCATCACATGCATCAAGAAATCCTTTCAGCCAAATAGCATATCTTTGTGTTTTTGTCATATTTAACATTTTACTTTTGGATTATTTCCATTTTTTGGAGGTCGTGGATTTACTCTACCATCATGTATATCTTGCATAGTATTTAAAACTTCTACATCTTCGGAATAAGAAGGATCTATTTCATACATAAATACCAGTTTAAGATGGTTCTTAATAATTTGTGTCTGCTTTTCAGTTAAAGTATTTGTCTCCGATAATTCGAAGAAACCCTGCAGCCAATAAATAAACGATTTGCTTTCCATTTTTATTTTTATTTTTTGTTAAAAATTATTTTTACAAATATACAAAAAAATTTTAAAAAAACAAACTTTTTAGATAAAAAACTTTAAATGATTTTTGACTAATAGTTAAATGGATACAGCATATATCAAAACTTTAGCTCAAACAATTTTAAGCAAAGCTTTTACCGACCCAAATAGAAGAAATATAGTCACCTATGATAATAGAATTAATTTCTGTTGTCCAGTATGCGGTGACTCAGCTAGGTCAGCTGCTAAAAAAAGAGGTAATATATTTTTTGATAAACTATTTTTCAAATGCTTCAACTGCGGTCATCAATCCTCACTAAATAAGTTATGCAAACATTTTGAAATACAAATAGATCCTACTAAAAGATTAGAAATGATCGAGTATCTGAGCACCATAGTTTCTAACTCTGATTATAAAACAGATATGTCAGATGTTAATTTTGATGAATTACTTAATCTATCCGATTTAACAAGGATATTTAGTAGTGGCGAAACTATTTTAACTGACTTTAAACCAATTACTAAAAATAGTTTAGTATATAATTATCTTACAGAGCGAGGTATAACCGAAACTATGCATCAAAATATTTATGAAGCTAAACATTGGTTAAATGAGGAAAGATATGAACCAGTTATGGTTCTACTAAATAGACATGGTGATAAAGTGTTGGGTATTCAAACAAGAAACTTAAAATCTGGAAAATATAGAAGTTTTAAGATTTATAATTTTGAAACTCTTTATAAATGGGTTCACAATATTTCTAATGACGAAATCGATGATGTAGATTTAAACCAATTATTAATTTATAATAAATTAAGCTATTTCTTTAATATACTAAATATAGATTTTGATTCTACGATTAGTATATTTGAAGGATATTTAGATTCCTTATTTTATCCAAATTCTGTTGGTGTTGTTGGTGTTAATACTAATATGAGTATATTAGAATCAAACAATCTAGATATACAATATTTCTACGATAATGATGAAGCTGGATTTCTAAAATCAGAGCAAAAAATTAAAGCTGGATATAAAATATTCTTATGGAAAAAATTATTTGAAGATATTGTTGAAAAGAAAAATTCTTCAGATCCTTATTCTTTAATGCATAGAATATCACAGGTTAAAGATTTAAATAAATTAGCACAATTAGTTCCAAATCCTTATAAAAAATTAGATTTAGATAAATATTTTAGTAAAGATATTTATGATTTAAAATGGATTCCCAAAAAAATAAAACAACCATATAAAAAGTTCACTAAGAATTAATATATAGTTAATGAAGTTTTTAAAAAAATATAAATCAATTGGTAAATTAAATGAAGATTCATCAAATGAGGAAACCATTTATTATCAAGGTAGCATAGAAGGAATTATACAAAAAGCAAAAGGTGATGAAAACATCACAAATGCGATGAAAAAACTATCTGAATTATGTAATGGCTTATCGCTTGGTGATAGTATTGGATTTCATGTTGAAATAATAGATAATTATACTACAATAAGAGGACATATTGGTGATAATGATGACAATTCATATTCATTTGGGTTTAAATGTATAAATGGTAATTGCGAATTAGACTATTTCACAAGCTCTGATAATTGGTGGAAATATTTATCAGGGTTTGTAATGTGGTCTTCATTACAAACTTGGAATCAAGAAGAACAAGAAATGGTTAGAAGTATTTACAAAGATGCTAGATCCAAAAAATCTTATACAAGAGAAATGGCTCTTATAAAAAGAGAAATACCTTTTTTATGGAATTTATTGAAAAAAGTGGAAAATCCAGAAAAATTAGAAGCTGCTGCTGATATAGGTGAAGATTAATTTATATAAAGGTATATTTACTTTTTTTATATTTTAAATTTTTCATTTTCAAAAATCTTTTAAATGGCATTGTTCCTCTTTCTGAGTTGCAAGGTTGACAGCATACCATTAAATTAACCTTGCAGTTATTACCACCAGAAGCTATTGGTATTATATGATCTGTTGTTGCATTTTCTTCGGTTAATTTAGTTTCACAATAAATACATTTAGCATTTCTATTAGCCGCTACAAATTCTTTAGCAAATCCAATAGTTCTGCGTTTAACGTTTTTTCCGTTCCATTTAAGTCCAATTACAATAAAGTTTCTATGATTCTTAAACTTTTTTCTAGCAATTTCGCAACGAACATAATTCTTATTAAAGTGAACTAATAATTGAATTATATATCTCCATTTTTTATAGAATACAAAGTCTACCTTTAAAAAGTGTTCTGTTTTTGCTCTATAAATTCTTTTTAACCTGTTAAGATCTTCTAATATCTTTTTAAACATTTAAATATAAAAATAACCTTTAATTTCAAAAGTATTATTTTTTATTATAATATATATTACATAAAAAAATATAGTTTATCATGAAAAAATTTTTTATGGATTTATTAAGTGCCAATAGCCCACTAAGCTCAAAAAGATTTGCTGGTTTAATCACTTTATTCTCTTGTATTATTTTAGCATTTTTTGGTGCTGCTGAAAATAAATGGGTCACACCTGAATTTATGTATAATGGTTTATTACTTGTTGTAGCTGGTTTATTTGGCTTCAATATGGCTGAAAGTATCTTTAAAAAATCTGATTCTAAAGTTGCCGATGCAGCAAAAGATATTCCAAAAGAAGAGCAACTAGAAAAAGAAGCAGATGATAAAGTTGAATAAAAAAAACCACTCAAATTGAGTGGGTTTTTAATTCAAATAAATCTCTATCTTTTAAAAATGGTAATTCATTTCTTACCTGTTGTAGCCATTGTGCATCTAACTCAAAATCTTTTATCTCCGATTTATCAGACATACAAGATACATTACCAAGTGGGTCTATTACCTGACTATTACCTGAATAAATATGTCCATTGCCATCTATTCCAGCTCTATTTACACCAATTACATAGCATTGATTTTCAATTGCTCTGGCTTGTAAAAGAGTATTCCAAGCCAAACTTCTTTTAGCCGGCCAACTAGCTACATATACAATTACATCATAATCATCTTGATTACGAGCAAATACAGGAAATCTTAAATCAAAACAAATTTGCAAAAGTATTCTCCAGCCATTTATATTTACTATTTTCCTTTCTGTTCCTTGTGTATAAAACTTATCTTCACCAGCATAAGTAAATAAATGTTTTTTATCATAATACTCAATAGATTGGTCTTTAACACATAATAATCTATTAAATGGCTTTATTTCACCTTTATCATAAATTATGATACTACCCATTATGTAGGCATTCTTTTCAATAGACATTATTTGCATCCATTCGGTAGTATAACCATCTTTTGGTTCGGCTAAACTGGTTTCCATAGTAAACCCAGTAGTAAACATTTCCGGCAAAATAATAACATCCGTATTGGATGTTATATTATTTATAGTTTCCTCATATTTAAGAAGATTACTTATTTTATTTTCCCAGATTATATCAGGCTGGATTATCGTTATTTTTAGATTTTGCATCCTTTTTTAATTTTTTAGTAAACTTCTTTTTTACAGGTTTTGTTAATAGATTAGCTACTTTTACTTTTTGTAAAGCAGTATAATTTGGTTGGCTAAAATCGTTAGTAGAAAATTGTAGTGTATTTGCCATACTATTTGGTCCCATAAATTTTAATATAGAACTATCTTTATTAGAAATAGATGGACCCATATCAATGGCTTCTGCTATGTTAATTTCTGTTTTTATATTACCTTTATTAGAAGTATCATAAACATTAAATTTCATCTTATCATATATAGCGGATTTAAATTCAAAGAATTTTTTAACATGCTCTACATTTTTCTTATCATCATCAGAAAATCCAATTGAAACTTTTGCGTTTATTTTAGAACCATATTCATTACATATTTCTATAAATTTCCCAAGTACCATTTTTTTAGCCTCTTCAATTCTTATTGAACCACTAATTTTAAAATCTTTTTTGAAAGATTCTGATAAAGGAACACCAACACCATAATATTTACAACATTCTAAATATGTTTTAATTAAATCATTTTCAGTAAATTTACAATTATATTTTCTAGTATAAGATCTTTTTTCAAAAACTTTTGCAAATTTCAAACAATTTTCATACATTAAATCCTGTTGCTCAACAGTCAAACAATTATCTATAACATATTTTGCACCTTCTTTTATGGTATTATACTCATGCCCCCTTGCAGTAATAATTGCAAATAAAGCACCTTCTGTTAGACACTTTATAAATTTATTCCAAGAAGGACCAAATGCCCCTTCTTCAATTGCTAATCTAACATCATTGACAAATGATTTATTACCACGTGGACCAAAATCTCTAAATTCTTCATAAGCCTTAGCTGCGTCATTGTCACGAATTCTATAATTAGAATCATCTCTTATTAAAGCAAATTCGGATGGTGATATAGAGACTTGTTCCCAAGTACCATTAACTAATTTATCCATATAAATTATGGTTGGCATGTGTAGAATATTGTCATCCCAGTCAAAACCATAGTAAAAAAGTCTATTTACCTTATTATTTTCCATAAATGAATTATAATTATTCAGCATATATTATATATTATATCACAAAATTACAAAAAAATCTTTTAATTATCAAATATTATGCGATATTTCTTTTTAGATAGGGACATATCAATTATTTATATATAATTTATGATAATAAGTAAAAAAGTATTGGTAAAAATATCTTCTAGTAATTTTAAATGGTATAAAAATAAAGGATATGAAGTTTGCAATGGTAAAATTATAGAAATTGATATAGAAGATATTACAAAATCATCTAGTGTTATATTGGATGTGAAATGTGATGAATGTGGAAATATAAATACTTTAATGCACAATAGATACATTAATAATATAATGAAAAATGAAAAATATTTTTGCAAAAATTGTGGCACTAAAAATGCAAGCAAAACTAATATTATAAAATACGGTTCAAAATCACCACTTACAAATATAAAAATTATTAAAAAAACAAAAGAAACTATGCTCAATAAATTTGGCGTAGATAATATTTCCAAAGCTGATTATATCAAAAAGGAAAGATCTGAATTAATGAAAATTAATTCAGATGATTATAATAAAATTATACATAGTAAATATGGTTCAAATGTATCTAAATTAGACTGGATTAAAGAAAAGAAAAAAGAAACTTGTTTAAAAAATTGGGGTGTAGAGAATCCATCTCAAAACCCTTTTCTTTTTGAAAAGGCACAAAAAGCTGGTAAAAAAATTAAATTACATGAAATCGGCTTATATTATCGTGGAACTTATGAAAAACATTTTTTGGATTATTGCCAATTAAATAATATAATAGTTGAAAAAGGTCCGTCAATAAGTTTTATATTCAATGGTAAGAAAAAATATTATCATTCTGATTTTTATATAAAGGATAGAAATATAATAATAGAGGTTAAATCCTCATATTATTATGAAAAATATAAAGACTTAAATATAGAAAAAGAAAAAGCAGCCATTAATAATGGATATAATTTCTTGTTTCTAATTGATAAAAATTATAAACAAATTTAAATTGTGGTAAATATAATCTCAAATTTAAATCCTTTATTTTCTAATGATTTAATATAAAAATTAATATATTGTGGATCACCCTCCATTTTTAAAATATAATAGCTATCAGGAGAAGATATAGTTATTGGCATTTTACTATTTTTAGAACCAATTTTATATACATTATATTTTTCATCATCAAAATCCTTCTTTATAAAGGAAACGGCTCTATTATAAAGTTCATTAGTATCAAATTCTAATTCCGCAATAGAATTAGGTAACCCAATTCTATCTTTTGAGTCATCAATTATATTTCCATCAAAATCTACATTAAATGCTTCAAATAATTTTAAATATTTCATTTTGTTAATTTTTTCAAAAGCAAAATCCCGGAAGCTTGACTGAATCAATTACATCCGGGACTTTAAATTTTTAAAATTATTTCTTTTTTCTTAAAAAAGATGCAAAAGATTCTAATTTTGCTTCACCAATTGGCGCTTGTGCTTGTGCTTGTGCTGGAGCTCCGAAATCTTCTTCTTCTTCTTCTTCTCCACCTTCGATATCCATATCTTCTTCACCTTCTTCTGGTAATTCTTCCATACCTTCCTCGTTTCCCATGTCTTCGTGGTCTTCACCACCTTCTAGTTCAAATTCTTCAACTACTTCATCATCTTGCATAGCGGAAACCTTGATTGTATTTTCTTCAGTTTCTTCTATTGTGATCATATAGCCATGTACTTCAAATGTTAATTTCATATTACTATTTTTCTTTTATATATTAAAATTATATATTGCTTTTTAAATCTTTTAATAAATCTATCATATAATTACTATGAAAAAATTAGCATCGGATTACCGAAATTATCTCAATTCTAGAATACCCGAAAGTATTGTTAAGAAAACAATTCAAAATAATTCTAACTTTATCATTGATAATGAAAAAGGATTTATGTTGGATATTTATACAAAACTATTAAATGATAGAATCGTGTTCCTTAATGACGAAATTGATACATATACCTCTGAATTAGTTAAAAGTCAATTACTTTACTTAGAACAATTAGACAATAAAAAAGATATTAAAATGTATATTAATTCACCAGGTGGCTCAGTATATGACGGCTTAGGTATACTAGATACAATGGACTATATTAGACCAGATATTATTACCATAAATACTGGCTTAGCAGCTTCAATGGCAGCTGTTATACTTTGTTATGGTACAGAAGGCAAAAGAAAATCATTAAAGCGTTCTAGAACAATGATACATCAACCAATTGGTTATACTGGTTATGCACAAGCTTCGGATATAGAAATTGATGCAAAAGAAATTAATTCTCTTAAAAAAGAATTATATGAAATTATATCAGAAAGAACTGGACAGCAGTATGATAAAGTAGAAAGAGATTCTGATAGAGATTATTGGATGACATCCACTGAGGCAAAAAAATATGGTATAATTGACGAAGTGATAAAAACAAGAAAAAAGTAATATATAACAAAATAAAAAAATTATGAAAGAAACTAAAAAGAAATATTTAAACTCTGAGTTTTTAAGCACTGCTGTTTGTTATTGTATACCTGAAACAAAAGCTACTATTAATTATTTAGAGCAAATTGAAACTGGAGAAAATGATGGTTATAAAGAATTTTCAATTCAAGTTAAACAAACAGATATTTATTGTGAAAAAATAACTGTACCAAAAACAATAAATAATATCCTTATTAATACTTTAATTAAAAAGTTATATAATAAATATATGGATTTAGCGAGTAATAATGATAAAAGTATAAAGTCAAAGCTACCAAATCATAAAAATAATTTTCTAACTAATTGGATTAAAAAAGATTATAACTTCTTAATTGAAGATAATGATGAGGATTCAAGAAGATTAATTACTAGAATAATACATACTAGCAATAATATGGCGGTTAATAGTAGAATTGGTCCTTCTAATTTTATTGTAATTAGTCCAAAATTAATACCTATTTTACAAAATTCAACTAGTTTTATTTATTCATTTAATAATATTAAAGAATATGAAAGTATAACAACAATTGGAAACTTAATGGATTTATGTGTGTTTGTAAATTACGATTCTTGTTCCGATGAAATCTTAATAGGACGACATTCAAGTCAAAATAATTTTGGTGGGGTTGCTCTATTAGAAAATTCTATTAATATAGAAGATAAATTTATTACTTGGATTGGAGCTATTGATTTTATGTCACCTACATCAAAGTATATGTTTGACACTATCAAAGTTAAAATTGTAGAAGAATTACCATGGTATAAACAATTTGTTTATAAAATTCTTAAAAAGAGAAAGTTAATTTAATTACACTTACTATTACTAAATTCCATAACTATTATATAAACCATTAAAGTTTTTTTAATATAATAGTTATGGAATTTACATATGATCCAAAAACAGAGAAATTAATAGTAGCACAAGCAACAAGAACCGAATATCATCAATTAGATATTTGGCTTACAAGAAATCCCAAGGGATATCGTTTCACACCTGCATTTAAAGCGGGGTATTGGGATGGTAAAGATTCAGTTTTTAATGGCGGTAAAATAAATCAAGGGCTATGGAAAGAATGTCTTAAAGCATGTCAAATAATAAATGCAAAATTCACTATTACAAATAAGGAAGAATTTCCAATTAATAGAAATGTAACATTTGAAAAAGTACAAGAATTTTGTAAAGATTTTTTTAAAAACCATAAAGTTAAAAAAGACGGCGAATGGATCCCATTTATGCCTTATGATCACCAAATAGAAACCGCATTTAAAATATTAAAGAACCGCTATTGTTTAGCAGAAGTTGCTACGTCAGGTGGTAAATCTTTAATTATTAGTATTGTATATTTTTATACTTTAACACATCTTAATCCGGATGCTAAAATGCTTTTAATAGTTCCGTCAATATCATTAGTTACGCAGTTCTTTGATGATATTATAGATTACAATATTGGTCAAAATAAAGATTTAGATGGAGGTAATCCTAATAAATTAACCTTAAATATCGAAGAAATTATGTCTGATAGACCTAGGAAGCATTCTAATGCCGAAAATCCAAATATTTGTATAGGAACTTATCAATCTTTAATTAATTATCCTAATGATTTTTTCGAACAATTTCATACTGTAGCATGTGATGAAGCACATACCTGTAAAGCAAAATCGTTAAAAACTATTCTAAATAAAACATTTGGACACGCCTATAATAGATATGGCGTATCAGGTACATTTCCAACAGAAGAAACTATGGAAATATTAACCATACAATCTGTTCTTGGTCCAATTATATCTAATGTAGAAGCAAAAACATTAATTGAAAAAGGTATAATTACACAAATGGATATTAAAGTGCTTATGTTAAATCATAATGATAAAGAATTTAATGATAAAGTTGCCTATATTAAAAGAGCGGGTGGTGGTAAAGAAGCTTATCTAATTGAGAAAGAATATATTCATCAATCTGATAAAAGATTAGAGTTTATGAAAAAAATAGTTGAAAAATGTAATAATAATACATTAATCTTATTTCATACAATAGAATATGGACAAAGAATATTAGAAAAAATGTCATCTGAAATAAAAGATAAAGAATTTTATTATATTGATGGTGAAGTTAATGGCAAAAAACGTGAGGAAATAAAGAAAAATATGGAATTAAATGATGGTAAAGTAAAGATACTCGTTGCTTCTTTTGGGACTTTAAGTACAGGCGTTAGCATTAAAAATCTACACAATATTATATTTGCAGATTCTTTCAAATCTGAACAAATGATTATACAAAGTGTGGGTCGAGCATTGAGATTATTTGATGGAAAAAAAACAGCAAATATTTTTGATTTAGTTGATATTTTTGAAAAAGATCCTAATAATATTTTTTACAAGCAATTCTTAGAACGTGAATCCTTCTATGTTAAGAGATCTTATCCTTATAAAATACTTAAAATAAACTTATAAGTGTTCCAAACAAAGCAAGTAGTTTTCGAATATATAATATATGTTAAAAGATAAATTATTAGTAAATGGAAAATTTGATAGTAGGACAAAAGAAGAATATATTAAAAAACATTATCCTTTATATTATCAAGAGATATTAGACTTTGTTATATTATATAAATTTGAAAATTTTGAATGGAAAAGAAAATTATATCATTATATGTATGATATTAAAAATATACCTATATGTGTATGTGGTAATGAAATAAATTTTAGAGGTAGAATAGAAAAAATCTATAACGATTTTTGTTCAACAAAATGTTCAGCTATAAATGTTTCAGTTAAAAGAATGGAAACATTAGAGAAAAATAACATGGAAAAATATGGTGTTAAAAATGTTTTTCAATTAGACTCAGTTAAACAAAAAAGCAAAAATACTTGTTTAGAAAAATATGGTTTCGATAATCAAAACAAATCAGTTATAATAAAGAATAAAATAAAGGAAACTAATTTAAAAAAATACGGAAGTGAATATTATATGGGTAGTTTGGATTTTATGGAAAAATCTAAAACAACATGCTTAGAAAAATATGGCAGTACTCATCCTATGAAAAATTTAGATATCAAAGAAAAGTTAAAAAATGTATTTATAAAAAAATATGGCACTAATACTATTTCAGAAAATGATAAATTTAGAAAAGATAATTTTTGTATAGCAAAAAATATAAATTATATTAAATATATTGGAAATCGTATTTCTCTATTTAAATGTGATTTAGGAAAAAACCACGAGTTTGAAATATCTAAAAATATTTATATAACTAGAACAAAAGCCAATAATCCTTTATGCACTATTTGTTATCCTATATCAGAAAATAATTCAATAAAAGAATTAGAACTATTAAGATTTATTCAAGAAAATTATAAAGGTGAAATTTTACCTGGGTGGAGAGGTCAACTAGAAATAGATATTTATTTACCCGAATTAAATATAGGATTCGAATTTAATGGACTTTACTGGCATTCAGAAGAATATAAAAAAAATAATTACCACTTAGATAAAACATTATTTTTTAAAGATAAAGGCATAAAGATTATACACATATGGGAGGATGATTGGGATAACAAGAAAGATATAATAAAAAGCCAAATTATAAATTATTTAGGATTAACAGAAACGAAAATATTCGCTAGAAAATGTCAAATTAGAGAAATTATAGATTCGTCTAATTTTTTAGATACTAATCATATTCAAGGAAATGCTAAATCTGTTATTAAATTAGGGTTATTTTATAATAATGAGTTAGTTTCTGTTATGTCATTTGATAATTTTGAAGGTAGAAAGAAGATGGAACAAAGTGGATGGAATTTAAGCAGATTTTGTAATAAAATAAATTATAATGTTATTGGTGGTGCAAGTAAATTATTAAATTATTTTATTAAAACTTATACCCCATCGAGAATAATTAGTTATGCTGATCGTAGTTGGTCTGAAGGGAATTTGTACTACCAATTAGGATTTAAATTGGTAAACGAAAGTAAACCAGATTATAAATATATCGTTAATAACGTTAGAGAAAATAAAACAAAATATAAAAAATCTAAATTAATTAAAAACGGATTTATAGGCACAGAAAAAGAAATAACAGAAAATCTTGGTTATAAGAGAATATACGATTGTGGTAAAATTAAATTTGAATATATCTTATAAATTATTGAAAATAAATTTATAAAAAAAGACGGTGTTTAACACCGTCTTTTATTATAAATAAAACAAATAGTCAATTATATCTAAGCTCTATCTTTAAGTGACTGTAAATCATCTAATCTTTTTTGATTATCTTCTATTTGTTTTTGCAAATCTTTTATCTTAGCGTTTTCTGTTGATAACTCATTTGTATAAGCGGTTTCTGCTTCAGCGTCTGTCTTTGTTGTATCCACCATATAATTTGTTTTAAATTCTATTTTACCAGCTGGTGTATTTAAGCTATTATATTTTGTATTTAGTTCATTAAGTTGCACAGTTTGTTTTTTCATTTCTACCACTATATTACTTGTACCATTAATTGAACTAGCAAATGCACCTGTTGCTTGCTCTGGATCTCCATTAGCGTTATTTTCTGTATTATTAGTTGTTGTTGCTACTGAACTTATATTAGCTAACTGATCTGTAAAAAGTTTTACAGATTCACCTAATACGACTTTTAATCCTATTAAAATAGCACCAGCTGGTCCAAGTGCAACTAAATCTAAAGCTAATACTGCGGCATCTAAAGCTACAATACATTCAGCCATTACATTTAAAAACTGTAAAAGTGGATTGATAAGATATTTATACAATGCAATTAAAACTTCATCAGGTAATACAAAATGTATTTTTGGAATTGGCGGAACACTTACTTTAACTGGAACTTTTATTGGTGGTGCGCCATTAATAGCAGGCGTTTTTACTTTTGGTGCGGTAACTTCCGCGATCGCACTACCAACAAGTCCAGTAGTAATCTCATTTAGAGATGTTAAAACATGAACTGCAGCCAAGGAATCTTTTAATATTGTATTTAATAGATGTGAGGTATTATGCAATGTTAATGCTATATGTGCGGCACTAAAAGGATTAGCAACAAATAAAGGTGCTGGCGGAATTGCAATTTGTGGAGTGACAACAGCGGTCATACCATTTATAGCTTGTGTAACTGCTTTTGGGACTTTATCAATCATTTGTTTTACACCACTTTCTATTTGTCTTATTTCTCGTCTTATTTCTTTTTTTAAATCATTTATAGTATCTTTAATCATTTGCCTTATATCCATAGGCTCATAATCACCACCATAATATACCATATCTTCTGTCTCGGTTAAATATGCGGTATATCCAGGATTAGGTTGCTTAACGTATTCACCGTCAGTAAAAATATAGATATTATCAGCCTCTAAATCTTGTCCCCATAACATTAAATTTAATTCCCTATCAGTTAATTGTGGATTGGTGTTATATGATAATATTTTTTTAGCAACTTGCCTATGCGATAGCATATTTAGATCCATAAACTTTAATAAACCAACAACTTCACCATCAAACATATTGACTATTTTATCAAGAGCCATAGTTTTTAAAATAGCATCTGTATTCTTATCTGCTAAATCAGTTTGTTTTTTAAGTTCTTTTTTAGATTTTTCTGACATAATTTAATTAAGTTTGATTATATATTTTAAACATATGTACCTCCTGAACTCTTGATATTATTAATATCTGCTTGTGTGAAATCTCCTTGATATGCTTTGGATATTGGATTTTCAGTTAAAGGATTTTTCGTTTTGTATTCAGGATGATATTCCCAATGCCACCATTCATCTGTTCCAGAATTATCTCTTAATTTAGCTGGATTAACCCATCCATATCTCCAACCATTATTTAAAAACCAAATATAATTTGGATGTTTATAACCAGAAGGTCTTTTATTATTATCTTTAAACATAATAGTTCTTACACCCCAATACATATCGACAGCAATTCCCCATCCATGATTAGATTTACCAGGAGTTGCAGCTCTACCAGCACCGTATTTAGAATACAATGCTTGTTGCCTCACATAACTTCTATAACCGTCAGTAAATACAATTTTTTGTTTACCAGTAAATGTGGCGGCATTAAAAGCTGCTAACATCAAATCTAATGCATCAGAAGCCTCTGATAATAAATACGAAGAATCACCATCTAAATTTTTAGATAGATTACGATTTAGTTTCATTTTAGTAATAGGTATTTGACCATTACTAAAACCATTTACGCCGGATATAGTCTGCGGTGAACCAGTTTGCTGCTCAGTAGCAGCCTCACTTGTTATAGTGTTAGCAAAATTATCATTAGGTACAGAATTACCTTTAGTAACTGGTCTACCAGTTTCAGGTCTAACCGTTGGTGTATAAGGAGGATTAGAAATAGATGTTAAATCATTTGAAACTGTTGTTGATTTCCAATTATCACCTTGTTGATTAATATATTCTCTAGATTGTTCCAAAACTTCATCATTATTAACTAACCAAACATTATTTGATAAAAACTTTGGTGTTCTAGAAGATTTATACTCAACCAATATATCTATCAAGGCAGGTGTGCAACTAACAGGTGAACTACCTGATACAAGTGCAGTATTTGATTTTAAACAATCAATTAGCTTGTCTAACCATTCCATATATGCTGTTCCAAGAATTGCTGCTTGTGCCGCATCTGGTGAGCCTATATTTACTTTTGAATCATTATCTCTTGCATTAAGATTTATATTACCATTTGAATCTAAGTTAATGTTTGAATACTCATGATCTATTTTTAAACCTTCGCTAGTAGTTCTATAAACCTGTGTTGATTGATCAAAATGAATAGCTTTAAAACTCGCATAATCATCATCTGATAATGAATTTAATTTGGTTTCTAAATTTATATTATAATGTTCGGCGTAAATAAATTCAGGTTTATAAATAGTGCCACTATTAAATATAACACCAACTACTTTACCAACTTCGGGAGCATTAAAAGTATTTCCATTAACATCTTTATAAGGCATAGCCCATGGTATATCAGCGGTAGGTATGTTATCAAAAATAGTTTGAACTCTAACTTTAACTCTACCTAAATGTTTTGGGTCTTTATTATCCTCAACAACACCAACATATAAATCATTACCTATTCTTGTTATCATCTATTATCTTATTAAGTGATTTTTTATCCAATCAGCTAAATCATATTGCCAGCCGTCTGCCCCAAATTCTTCATTATAAGAACCAAGAACTCTAGTAGTTGGTGTTACGAAATTATTCAATGAACTTTCAGCTTCATTTGTTGTCCAATCTTTCAAATCATATTCCCAACCATCTGGTCCAAAAGTTTCATTATAATGTCCAAGAATTTTAGTAGTTGGCGTTATTTGTTTTATTCTGTTAGTAGGTAAGTTAGCATATATCCAACCATCAGTAGCAAATTTACCACTATAGTTTCCAAAAGTGGTAGTACTGAGTGCTACTTCAAATGGTTGATGATTAAGTAAATAAGCAGAGGTGCTATATTGGAAACCATCACTTACACTACCATTTCTATCAGTTAAAGAAGCAAAATTATAATTACCTTCAATTTTAGTAGTTATATTACTACCAGCATTACCCAAAGCTGCACTTAAAGTATTATTAAAACTATTTAAAGTCTTATTCAAATAATAAGCAGCTTTGTTATAAGTATAACCGTCATCTGTAAATCCAGATAATATACTACCAAGTAATATACCACCTAAATTAGAAAGAGACATACCATATTGAGCTGATAGATTATCAAGAGTTTTTTTAAGTAATTTATCTCTTAAATTGACTTTTATACCTGAATTTGAACCATAATGGATAGATTGAAGTGGATTTAAGTCATATGTAGCTACATTAGCAGTAATTGTAGAACCAATAGTCGCATTTTGTGTCTCAGCGGAATCTACATAGGTTAAGTCATATACTCTTGTAGAATTGCTTGTTAAATTAAAAGATCCATTATTTAAAAATGCGCTATCTTTAATTTGTGAAACAATTGCATTATTAAAATCATAAGTTTTTAGCCACTCAAATTTTAAAGTAGAAAATTTAAAATTTATCTTCAAGTCAAATCCAGCTGATATATCCAATGCTGACATATCAATAGCATCATCATGTGATAATTTTTCAAAGAAAAATTGGCACTCATATACTTTATAAACATATCTAGATATTAAATCTGCATATTCAATAATATTTCCATTATCATTGTAAAGTCTGGTATATTTTCTTGCTTCGGTAACAACTATATCCATATCAAACCTTAATAGATTATCAGGAAACATTTTTTTACCATTAATTCTTGACCAAGTCAATATTCTATAAATAGAAGCTAAATAACCCATATTTATATTAACATCTTCATTTAATGTTAATGTTAAATAATCATTGCCATAATCAACAAATTGTTTTGGTTTATCCGAATTAATAGTTTCAGATAAAGAATCTAAACCACTAATTTTTTTCAAATAATATGTCCTAGCTAAACGTTGATTATTATAACCAAGTGAACCAGGTGAGTCTACTTTAAAAAATTTAAATAATTGTTCTTTAAATTGTTTAACTAAATCCATTCTAGAGCCTAATTCAACATAACTTTTTCCAAACATATCAATAAACTCTTCTATACCACCATTAAATAAAGGCGATGTTGCGTAATTTATTATAATATCATATCCAAAACTAACAGGATCCTCATTATCACTAGGTGTGTTTTGAAAGTTAGATAGTGATCTATAAGGATATGATGCATTGCTATCCTCTAAAAAGTGTCTAAATAACCATTCGTTTAAATTATCACGATTTAAATAATCATTATGAATATCTTTTAAAATAGACTTTATACCGCTACCAGTGCCATCACTAGTTAACTTACCAATTAATTCACTAACACTTACATCAAGTGGTTGAAGCATTAATCCAGTGTATTGTGTTCCACCTAAATTGAGTTCACTATCAAATTGATTTGTAAAATAATTTTTATTACTGACACCAAATGCAGCATCGATAGTACTAGTTAGAGAATTAGATAATGTATTTAGTAAGCTCATAAATTATATATTAAACAATTGGTTGTTTAAATGAAATATTTTCTCATCTCATTCCAATTATTGATTTTATCTTTATAACCATTATATCCATTTATTGCTAAACAAATAGGTGTAAAGTTACTCAGATTATTATTATTTATAGTTTTAGAAAAATTATCGTCTAATTTATAACCATAACCAAGTTCGGCAGCACTCGAATCTTTATTAGGTACAGTATAGAGTCCATAAGTAGTAGATTGATTAATATCCATTTTGTCCGCGTAATCATTTAAATTACCCCAAGTGGAAAGTTTTAAATAATAAATTAAACTAACCTCTATACAATTATTTAACTGCTCCACCGTATCACTACCTAAAATATGCGTTTTATTGTCCGCAGCCACTAAATTTGGATTATTAACAAAATCTTTATTCATCAATTGTCCGGCAGTTGTATATTTATTTTTTCCTAAAATTTTAATTAAGCCTCTACCAATATATTTTGGCCCATCTCCATCTACATTTCCTAAATCTGCTCTATTATTATATTGTATACCAGAAGTTATCTCTTCGACTTCTTGTAAAAAGTTAGATTCTATATTTACTTGTGATAAAAAAGTAACAATACGAACTGGAGTATCCATTTGATACCTCTTTAATAAAGCAACCATAGATTCATACATCAATTCAATAACTTTTGGATTAATTTTTCCATTATAAATTAATCTCCATATTTGTTTACTTAAAATAAAATTATCAGGTGGAGCAGTAGCAACACTTGTAACACTTGAAGTACCAGGAATTGGTGGATTACTACGCTCTACTAACATAACTTGATCTGTGTTAGTAACAGTGTTTGGTAAATCTGGATGATTTATTGGTGGTTCATTTTCCAATTCATCTGGTGATAATTCCAATTCTCTTTTAATTAGTTTAATTTTTTGAACATATCTACGTTCAGAGTATTCAAAAGATATATCAACAATTAACCAATCACCAGTTAACCGATTATTAATTAAATCAGATGATGGAGTTGAAGTTTGATTTGATACAAATACTTTTATTTTTTGATATCTATAAACAGCATAATTTGGATTTCGCATAGTGATTTCCAATACTATTTTTTGCATATCAAAAAGGTTTTTATCATTTTGAATCGTAGCAAAGTTATAATTATTATGGCAATTATCCGAATCAAATTTACCTAAATAATAATAATTAGTATTTAAATCATAGAATCCATCATCTTGTGGTTGTGATTTTAAAATTATTTTATCTTGATTTTTATCTGTTATAGAATGCACATCAAAAACTAAAAAATCTTTTTTTAGTTCATCATAGTATTTTACCGTATTTTTATATCCAGATTGCAATGATATATTAGTTGAATTATTTATTATTTTATAAGCTTGGAAATAATTATTATTATCAAACATAGAATAATCATTTGTTAATAACAAACTTTGTACACTTTCCGTACTTATTGTTTTCATTGCTTCACCTAATGATTTATCAGTAACTCCCAATTGATCATCAATATTTCTATCTAATTCTTTTGCAATATCCACATAGTTAAGATTATAATAATAATCTATAAAATATGTTAAAAACGATGAATCTGATTTATAAGCTGCCTCAACTATCTCGTCAATAAAATCATAAACATAATTACCACAATTTATCCAAGTCATTGCATCATCGGTATTATCAATATTAGTATTAAATCCAAGACCACATTCTTTACATATTTTCTGTAACGCTTCATAAGAAGTCATATTAGAATAAGAGCTATACTGACTTACAAGTAATGGACTAACATCTAAAACACCACTTATATTATATACACCACCATCTACCGAAAAATTAATTATTTTAAATTGTATTAAAATTTCTTTTAGTTGATCTGATTTTGGATTAATAAATACTTTAATTTTAGAATCATCTAAAGGCATGCCTTTATCTTTCATCAAATTTAAAGTATCATAGAAAGATATACTCAAATACGGCATACCGCCCTTATAATATAACCTAAAAGTACTAATATTTTGAACATCTATTTGATAAGAACCATAATAAATAAAGGGTATATTACCTAAATTGCTAGCCACTTCCTGTTTATAAGGCGTAGGGTCAGTATTTAAAATAGGAGTTGAATTTTGATTTGGATCCATATAAAATATATTTTATTATATATAAATTGTATACCTTTTTATCAAGACATATCAAAAGATATTGGACTTGGTTTTATTGTAGGTCCAAAAATATTAGTCATTGAAGACACTTGACCTGTAGTTGCTATTTGGGTAGTTGGGTCTTGCCCAGTTCTCTCTAATCTACTTGTTTCTTGTGTTGGTATAGTAGTAGTTGCCACAAGTGGTGTCATTGGTGTTGAGTTAGGACCATAACCATTTATTAAATTAAGTTGTACTATAACACGTTCATAAAAAAGTTTCGCATAAGCACCTTTACTACCAGAACCAGATACTTTACCACCCATATTTAATATACGACTTTGCAAAGCAGAAGGTGATGAAGAAGCATTTATTTCATTATAATTACCACTATTTTTGTTATGAGTATATACAGCATAGTTAGCCACTGTATAATTTGTTCTCAAAAACAAAGTGTCCCATTGAGCATTTGTTGACATGGTTAAAATTTTATCCTCATTATTACCATATGCTTTCCATTGTTTTTGAATTTCTAAAATAGAATTATCATTACCTGTATAACTTAAAATAAATTTAATTAAACCTTTATAATTTGGTCTACTTGTAGTTTGTATCAATCCTCTACCTCTAAATTTAAAGAAGTCTGCTTCAATTAAAAATCCATTTGATTTGCCATTAGAAGAAGTTTCATCTTCTAAATTTAGTCCAGAAAATCCTAATGGGAAAGTATTTGTTTGCCAACTTGTATTAGTAGTATTTTTTAAAATATTTGCCAATCCTTTAGTGCCATGTGCTACAATATAATCACTATCATGAAAACACTTATACGCAGAATAATTACCAGAAAGTGTATTATATGATCTTTTAGAACCACTATTTGTTCCATATTCATAAACAATGCCTGGACTAACTTTATTACTTGAGCTATTTATAGTCTCAGAGACAGGCTTAAAAGAACCACCAGTTTCATTTGTCATTATTGAATTCATGCAAATAAATTCAACTAAATTAATAGAATTTCTACCAAAAATTAAAGGCAAATTTGACCAAATAATTTCCCAAGTTGTCTTATTAATAGAGTAATCTTTAGATTTACCATTTTCATTTTTTTGCCAAGGTGAGGTTTTTGATATATTACTATTAAACCACTCAGCAAATCCAGCAAATCCAAATTTACGAAAAAAATTATCTATATCTACATTTGAAGTAAATGTCTGTGAATTAAAATTACCATATTGTGAATTATCTTGACTCATTTATTATTTCATTCATTTTTTCTAATATATCTTCATTATATTTTATAATATAAAGTGGTAAAATTTATGTGTTTCCTCCTAAAACTATTTTATTACCTACTATTTTAACGGCATTTTTTGGTGTTTGTAAGAATGTTGGTGGTAAAGCTAAATTATTACCAACATAATCATTTCTATTTGGATCTTGTTGTGAAATTTTATTTGCATTAAGATAAGTATTTCTAACTGCTTTTGCGGTAGTTTCGTCTAAATGGAAATAACTTATTTGTTCTTGACTTACATATAGTATGATGTCATTTTCCATTATATTTAATGGATTATCAATATCATTTAGGTCTAATAAAAAATCACAATAATCAATAGTGCCATAAATATCATTACAAATAGAATCAATTCTCATTTGATGATATCCATTAACAGTATATTGGTACATTGTAAATCCACTATAATATTTATATGTAGCATCAAAGAAATTATATAAATTGCTTTGTGCTATATCTTTTTTTAAATTGCTAATATCATATAACTCCATAATAATTTATATATTAATTATACTAGTAGTCTCTTATAATTTGACTGTGGCTAAATTTAGATAAATTACCTAAAACATCGTCTAGTAATTCTTGATCTTTTCTAAATTCGTTATAGAAAACAAGTACATTAAATTCATTTTCTTCTCCAAGAATTTTTTTAATATTTAATAATTTATCAATTGAAAATTCCGAATCAAAATCAGGAATATAATAAATATCTTTTTTCTTTTCCATAGCTTGTTGAATCTTTTGAAAAATTAAAATCTTTAAATAAGTTCTCTCCTTATCTAATTCAATTTCCTCTTCTTCTTGGATTTTTTTTAAGTCAATGATATATTTATTTTTGATATGATTAACCTTTATCATTTTATCAAGTTTTTTCCTTGATTTTACATATACACAGAAAAATTTCATTAAGTTTAATTTTTCAGTATATATTAGATGGTATTTCCTCTCCTACAAACCATATATTTATTAATATATAAAGAAAAAGTTTATCAATGGCTTCTAATCTCGGACTATTACAAACACAATCTCCATTAAATTTTACATCAAATACTAATGATACTGATACAAAAACTGTTGGTGGATATGGTGTCATAGACACTAATACAAATAATCTAAAATCTTTATTCGGAAAACATAGTTTTACACCATTTCCTGGTTCACCAAATGAAAGTGGCTATCCAGACAATAATAAATATAATAATAGAAATACAGATGAAAATAATGATACATCAACAAGTTCTATTATCAACTTTACTAAACAAAAGGGTAATTCTGCTTTAGCACTGGATTATGCACATTTTGCTTATTTAAAAAATCTTGGAGTATATCCAAACAATAGACTAATTATAGCTAGACGTTTTGCTAGTCCTGTTGGTAATGACTTGATCGCCATGGGAGCCAACGGAAGAGATTCTAATAATCCACTATCAACATTAATATCTTGGATGCCAGAAGGTGAAGATTTATTAGATATAAATTTTGGAGAAGTGTGGGATAGTGCACAAAGTTCTTTTAGCACACTTTTAAATAGTATAGGTAAAGATATGACTCTAAGTAGCGACAATGCAAGCGGTATGTCAAATCTAGGTGGAGCAGCGGGTTCAGCTATGAATGCTGTACCTTTACCAGGTTTAACCGAAGCGATTCAAAGAAAGATGATAGTAAAATTAGGATTAGCTAAAGATGATAAAAGTGCAATTTTACCAGTAGGTGATCCAAATTTAATAAAGCAAGCAAAACAAAGACATATTGTAGGTAAAGATGAAGCTGGTAGTGGTCTAAAATGTGACTTTAAAATTAAAATGTCTGTTGAGTATGAACAAAAATATATAGATGGTATAGATCCAACTTTAGTTTATATGGATATAATAGCTAATGCTCTGAGCTTTGGAACATCTAATGCTAGATTTTTATTCAATTCTAATTTTGCTACAAAAACAAGTAGTTTAATAAAAGATTTAATTAGTGGAGATCTAAGTGCTGTTGGTAGAGTATTAACAATTGTAGTTAAACAATTTGCTGAAGTTGTTATAGGTTATGCGAAACAATTAAAAGATGCATTAAAAGGATTTGTAAACAAAGCTACCAAAGTAGCCACTGCAGCCACTGAAGCAGAAAAAACTGCCGCTGATGATAGTTTAAAAAAAGCAGCACAAAAAGCAATCGACACGGCATTCAAATTCAGTGTTGGTGCTGTTATAGGTAAATATAAAGTAGCATTATTAGGTGTTGTCAACGCATTAACTGGTTCTCCTTCTGGATATTGGCACGTGACAATAGGTAATCCAAAAAGACCAGTTTTTAGCTCAGGTGATATGATAGTTGAAGATGTGCAATTAAAACTTGGACCAATATTATCTTGGAATGATTTACCATCTAGTATAAAAATAGACTTTACACTCTCAAATGCAAGAGCATTAGGTGCAGATGAAATATATGCTAGATTCAATAGTAGCATGGCAAGAAATTATACAAGAGATCCAGATGTTAATCAAGCGAATGACGCCACATTAGGTATAACAAGTGATGAAGTTGAAAAAAAACCTGTTGAAAAAACACCTAATGGTCCCGCTCCATTAGCTCCTGCCCAAACAAATGCATTTCCAAATAGACCAGGTTATCCAGGATACAACCCAAATTTACCCAATAGTTAAAGAGTTGCTACCATAAAGTTTTATATCTTCTGTCTCAATTATTTTTTCACCATCTAATTTAGACTTTAGTATATTTATATATTCAGATGCAAAGAATACCATTAAGTCTTCTGCTGTATTAATATACTTGTATGATAATGAACCATCTTCTTTATAATAAGGTATTGTTGTATTACCATAATACTTATTAATAGCATCTCTTCTTTCGTCTAAGAAGTTTAAACCTTGTATATTTGTAATACTAGGATGTCCACCTGACATTATTTCAAGTATATTTAAACCAGGTATTTTAAAATTAGCAATTTCTTGCTTTTCATCAAATGTCCAGTTACTCCATAACTTATCCATTGTATTTTTAAGGAATTGAACATCTGAATTTTGCATATCTGTTACATCTAATTTAGCAACAGTTTTCAAATCTCCTGATTTACGATTTGGTTGATACCATATTTCTTCACCGTAGAACGTAACTAAATCATTCCATTTAAAACCGATTGGGCTAAAATTAGCATACTTCTGCTTTAATTTATATGATTCAGCTTCTGCAATTTTCTTAATTGCGGTTATAGGTATTCTAAAATTAGATAAAGCTTCTTTATGTTTTGAAAACAATTCTTTAGTTAAAGAACCTAAATGTATATTTTCTATTTTTTCATTTTTAAATGGATTACCCGATATCTGTATCAAACCCATTTTATAAATAGTACAAACCCAATTAGATTTTGGGAAGTTTCTAAATACTACATATCTATCATATGAACCTGTTTTAAACGTTTCGCCAATGTCAAATTGTTTGATGATTTTATATTTATCATCATATTCTAATTCTTTATTCTTAACAATGTCTTTACCTACTTTAACAAACTCTTTTCTAGATAAAACATAATTATGTAAATTCTCATTTATCTCTGTTTGAGTTGGTAATTTCACCGGATTATGATATGACTTTAAATCCATATTCCACTCATAAGAGATAGCGTTATTAATATAATGCATCAAATTAATATAAAGAGAATATAAACTTGGTTTGGAATCGGTTACTAAACACTCTAATAAGTTTCTATTATGATGATGTGTTTTACCGTCTAAACTATCTACCTTAATTCTTTTATTCTTTAAAGCTAATAACAATCTATTAACTACTAATCCTAGAAAGAACCTATTAGTTTCTGGCTCAGCATTTTTATTTAAATTAAAAATAGCTTTTTGTATTTGTTCAGGAGTAATACTATATTTAGCATAATCAGCGGAGTCAACCGTTTTAATTAATTCAATATCTAAATCTGTAAATACATCAGTAGAATTAATTTCTCCTGAAATGGTTTCAACATTTGAACGAGATTTCTTAAAATTAGTTGACATATTAGAATTAGCACCTGCCTGCTTATCATGGTGGTCTGTTGCTATAATAAACATGTCTTTCACATGTGCAAAATCAACAATAACAGGCAATCTACCTTCTTTTGTATTCTTAACGTTAAATTCTAATGAACCATATTGTATAATATGTGATTCAACTACTTTAATACCATGTGATTCTAAGTAGTTTTTCATGGCTAAATGCGAGCATACACCATCTAAATCTTGATGGAAATATATTTCAGCTTCTTTGTATTTATTAGCAATTTGCTTAATGTTTCTTATTCCTGACATTAATTTTTCGTTTGTTTCAACAAAGATACTTATATTTATTGAATTTACAAAATATTTTTAATTTTTGTCTTTAATTTTGTCTAAAATAATTTTACGATAATTAGTTGAGCTTCTCATCCCAACCCATTTACCCAGTACCGCACCTAAAATATAAACTACACCAACGAGCCAATTACCACCTAGTAGCATAGATAGAGAGTAATATGTAGAAGCTAATACTATTAAATTCATTAAAATAGTATTTAACATTAGCTTTAATACTTTATTCTCATAAGTTAATCTAATTTCTTGAATCCTTAAAAGATTATAAAGAAATTGCAAAAAGAAAACGATAATATATTTATAAATAAGTTCCATTACATTCTTGGGAGTGGGTAATATATTTTAAGAATATCTTTCAATTCATCTCTATTACTTGAATTAGCATATACATTATACAAATTAACTTTATTAGTAAATGATTTAACAACTCTTTTCATCCTTTCAGGATCAATTTTCATAAATAACTTCGGCACATATGAATAACCAAGAGCCGATCTCAATTCTTGATTCGTCATGTCATCAAATACTTTCTTACCTATAAGTTTAACCATTTCAACTGGATTTTGTGAATATTGTATTAATCCTTTTTTTTCACTATCAGTAATAATATTTAAAAACTCAGTTCCTTTTTGACCTAAAAGAGTTATTACTTCTTGTGGATTTCTACTTCTTCCTAATACTGATTCTATAATTTGCCTATTAGCAATTTTAATAAACTTTGGATTTTGAAAAAACATTTTAATTATTGTATCAGTATATTCATCATCACGATCTATTATATGACTCATCCCATAACTTAAACCACCACCATACTGTGATTTCCAATCAAATATACCAGCAGCACCCGCACTCTCATCATCGTATATTTCTACAAAATATACCTTATCAATTAATTTATTTACATACCATATTTGATTAGTATGTGAAAGTTCTTTAAAACTATCTATATCAAGATTCAAATTAGAATCGTCAGCTTGAAGATATCTTAATTTGTCCTCTTCAGATAACTGATTATAATCTCGGTCTAAAATAGGATCATAATCTAATTCATGTGCTTCTTGAGCGTCTTCAAATATATCCTTATATCTTTTTAAATGTTTCATATAATGTTAAATCCAGGGTTTAAATACCAATCACTAGCAAACTTAATCATTTCTGGTGTGGTTAAATCTATTTTATTCACCAATGTAACATCATTTTGATTAAATACATAAAGAGAATAAATACTTGGTCTTTCTCTTAATTTCAAAGCTTTAAATCCTAATGCTATAAATAAATCTTCAATATCTTCATATTCAGGACAATCCATATTACCAAGTGATGACCAATCTAATTCATCCTCGGAGTTTCTAATAACACTTTCAAAAGATTCTTTAGTTAAATTATTTCTTAATAAATTTCTGTGAGCAGGATTTGATATGGTAAAAATTTCGGTTTCTGGGAAATTTAAAGTAAATGCCCATAATTCTTTATGATCCGAAAATGATATACCAAATCCCATATTATCTGTTAAATAGATATAATTACCACTATAAGGACGTCTTTCCGAGTCTCTACCATGATAATAAATCTTTTTATTACTTTCAAATAATCTATAAGGGGTTAAATGCTTCATATTAAAAATCTTCGTCTAATGTTAAATTGGTTTGTGGTTTATCTAAATTTTCAAATAAATCTTTTGATTCTTTTAAAAATCTTTCTAAACCAAAATGTTTTGTTCTTAATCTTAATAATTCATCATATGTCATCCAACGAGCTTCATCATTTTCCCAATTTAAAATTGGTCTAAACTCATCATTAACTATTCCTATAAAATTATGATACTCAAAACTTCTTTCTCTAAATATAAATCCTTTAATTAAATTAACTTCTCCATTATATCCAGTTTCTTCTTCAAATTCTCTTTTAGCAGCTATTTCAATAGATTCATCAACACCTTCGTCGATATCTAACTTACCACCAAACCCACCCCACGTTAAACCTTCCATAACATACTTTGATCTTAGACCTATAAGAAATCTTTTTGATGTTTCACAAAAAGGAACTATACCAGCTCCAATTGTTCCCCAGCGTATATTTTCAAATGTTAATAGATATTTCATTATTTAAATCCTTTTTTATCTGATTTTTTATCATCTTCACCAAATTTAGTATCAAAGAAATTATCACCATCAGTCACTATTTTAGTAGTAGAACTTATATTAGCAAATTGACCCAATTTACCACTTCTAAATACACCACCTTGCATATTACCATTAAAATATCCATTCATAAAGAAAGAATCTTTTACTTCGGAATTATCTACAACAGAGTTTAATATCTTTGAATTAATTATATCACCACCATTTACTTGACATTTTATTAATTGAGAATCATTTACTTTACTATTAACTATTCTACAATTATCAAATATACCTTCTACTACACAATTTATAAAGTCAAAGTTATTAACATTCATTACACCTTTAACATTAGCATCAACTACTTCTATTCTTTGCTCACCAGTTAACCAGTTTAATATACAATCTTTTAAACTATCAATACTTTCAATTAAAGTATATAACTTACTATACACTCTATTATAGTAAGCATTAACAACGTTATAATCGGAAACTTGATCAACTTGTAATGTTATACTTGGGAAAGCTATAAGGAAATTATCATAATTTGAAAATGATTTGAAATTAGAAATGTTCTTATCTAAATGCTTCTCCAATTCTTTTACCTCTGTTGGTGAAAATCCCTTATTAATAGAATCACTTACATTTAAAATAAATTTATCTAAGAAGTAAATTAAATCACCTATATTCTTTTCATAATCTTTACCACCAATATATCTAAATTCTAATCTTTGTTCACCTAACTCTTTATTCATATGCAAAAGATTTATACCATAATACTTATCCTCTGGAACTCTTATATTATTTTTCACAACATCAATTGGAATATTATTAAAATCATATTCTTTAAATGGTATAATTCTTTTTATAGATTTAGCATAAACGTTATTTTTTCTCGTTGGAAATGAACGATATATTTCGTCCTCATCTGTATTTAAAATCATTTTCAATACATTTAAATCTTTTAAATTTTTATCAACAAATGATATATTAAAGTGTATAGACGCTTTTTCATTAGTATAACCATAATCTTGAATGAATTTTAAGATTTTAACTAGATAAAATTTAGCTTCAAAATAAGGAAGAGGACCAGTAATAACTTCGACCATGTTTGAACCACCAGATAAATCGGGTGTTAATAAAAATTTGGTTGCGTCTGGTTTCATATTTGGATGATAGTGTCTAAATCCATATATTTGAACTGGGCTCAGAATCTTATTCAATAATTCTAAGGTTTTATAAAAAGATAGTTCTTTTATATAAAACTCAAATTCAAACCCGATTACAGCTTGTTTTAATATGTCCGAATTATTAATAAATTCCTCTGTATATTTACGCATTTATTATATATTAATTATTACTATTTCAAAATTTTAACTTTTTTTTAACAAAATTTTTATTTTTAGTTTTTTATTGTTATCTTTGATACAAGAACAATGAAAAATATGACAAAAATATTAAAAGTTAATAATAATACATTCGAGCAAGGAGACGAAGTAACACTTATCATGGATAGTTATAGCCCAACTATATTACATGGTAATTTACATATTAGCGATAATGGCTATTATGTATGTCACAATAACGAAGACTATGATTACGATAATTCACCAGAAAAATATGGCAATAAATACGCTTACTATATTTATTATAGCGATGACGAAAGCTTACTCTACCACAAAATAGATATAGAATTACTATACACCGACGTTGATAGAGCCTTCAAAAAAGGTGTTAGAACTTTTTTACAATCACAATTACCCTACATATTTCCACTTTTTAATATAAAATTAGGTGTTATCGACAACTATGCTACTATAAAAGAGTCAGAAAAACAAGGATTCGTAGATTTAAGCTCTGGTAAACCAAGAAATAAAAAACTATCTACTAAATTAGGTAGACTAACTGGTAAATTAGCGGTTGCATTTGGTGATAAAGTTAAAGAAAATCAAAAAAATAGTGAATTTAAACTAAAAGATGAAATTATAGAAAAAATCCACAATCAATGGATGTCATCACACGAATCAGTATTGAAGTATGAATTCCTAGGTGGTGAAGATATATTAATTGGATATACTAAATCCAATTATGTAAATACTAAAGATAATAGAAAAAGTGTCTTACACAACTCTTGCATGGGTGATAAACAAGATTTACTTAAAATATATACGCAAAATCCGGATAAAATATCTTTAATGGTATTTTATAATGAAGAAAAGAAAATAAATGGACGCTGTTTGATTTGGAAAGCAGATGATGGCAATACCTATTTTGATAGAATATATTATATAAATGATTGGTTTGAATATTCAATGGAGAAAACTTGTGTTAATCTAGGATTCATTAAAATAAATGCTTCTAGAGTAGAGGCAAAGGTTAGTCTTCAAAATATAGATTTTAGAAATTATCCTTATTTAGATACATTCCATTTTATTTCTTTTAAAAAGAAAGCATTATATCATAATCCACTTAATACATGGAAACTCAAATATGAACTAAGGACTACAACAGGACAGATATTTGAGAAAACAATAGATATACCCGAAATAGAATTAGAATAATGAATTATAGGAATGCTTATATTAAATATGTAGAATCAGTTATAAATCCAGGAAGTTTTAATTCAATTGAAGATTATAGATTTTATTGTAATATAAAATCCATAATAGAATTCGACTTCTTGGATATTGAATTATCAAAAGAAATATGTGAGAAAAGATGGGTAGATTTTTTCAAAAATCAAAAATTATTAGTATCTTGCACTCAAAATAGAAATTAATGAAAAAATACGCAATTACTACGCAATCCGAAAGCGGTGACGACTATATTTACTTTGTAATAACAGACAAAAAAATGGATGCCAATTTAGCAAATACATTTCTTAAAGCACATGCTTACGACAAAGATGAAGATATGGTTTATGAAGCAGTAGTCACAATAAAAGAAATATGTGATGATAATTTCATAGAAATTTAAAAATAAAATATGACAACAGTTGAACTTGGTGCTAAAGACACCATTGAGAAAATAAAGAACGGTAAATCTTATATAGAAACCTTCAACGATTTAAACAATTGGTTAGCCGAATATAAAAAAATGGCTAAACTTATACACCCAGATATTTGTAATTTATCCGGTGCCAAAGAAGCTTTATCCAAACTTAATTCATATAAAGACGAATTAGAAAAAGGTAAAACACACAAAGACGATGCCGGTATGGTTAATTATAAAATTAATCAAGTTAATATAACTGGTAATAAATTAGTTTTAGAAAACTCTTTAAAACATTATAATAAATTAATGTCTCTTAAAGATAAAATGGACTTAGACTTCCAACGTTATATACCAGAAAGCGCAAAACTACAAATATCTGATGCAGATACTAATCTTAATCTACATATGAAATTAAGAGCTTTACCACTATCAGCATTAGATGTTTTACCACAAGGACATGTTAATTGGATTCTTTCTAGAATGCTCGAATTTATCGCTTACATAAATAAAAAAGGATATGTTCATGCAGGCATTAACCCAGATTCAGTTTATGTTGAACCAGTTAATCATGGTATAAATGTAATGTCTTTTTATCATATGACAGAACTAAATAAGAAACTATCAACTGCTTCTGGTAAATGGCTTTATATGTATCCAGATCATGTTAAAATAGATAAACTTGCTAAAGCTGATATTGATATAGAATTGTGTAAAAGAACAGCAATATACCTATTAGGTGATAAATCAGGTATTGGAAATATATTAAGAAAAACACACTCTATACCATTTTTAGATTTTTGTCAAAAAAGACATACTGACCCAGTAGAAGCTTTCTTTGAATATAGAGAACTGTTAAGCAAAAACTTTGAAAAGAAATTTATACCACTAATAATATAATTATGACAGACAAAAATTTATCTTTCGCAGATTTATGGGATGCCGCTGATGAGTATATCCCTGATGTAGAAAAAACAAAAGAAGAAATTATAGAAGATTACCTTAAAGTAGGTAAAAGAAATCAATGGATATATCTTACTACCGAAGATGTTAAAAATGCTAAATCATTTGATAATAAATTGTATTCTGAATACTATGAATATGATTGTGAAGAATTTATCGAAGATAAATTGGAAGATACACCAATAGGTGATAAAATCATATTCAAAAATGAATATATGAATTTCAATAATGTTGTTGTGCATGAATATGCACAAGATGATGAAATCTATCTTTTAGTAGATGGCGAAGATAAGTTTATATTTCATGGATATGATACAAGGGTTATTAACCATTATGAAAATTTAATTATCTTCGGCGGTAAAGAAGAAGTTATTATCTATGATATAGATAAAAAACTACTAAAAAGATTAGACTAATGGTTATAAGTAAATTAAAAAAGCCTGATTTTTTACTAGACGAAAAACAAATAGAACAATATTTTTGTTGTTGTGTCCCAGGTAGAAGAGGTGAAGAACATTTAGACTTCTGCACTACACATGAAGAAAATAATGTAATAGATGGATATGCTTGGAATCTTTATTTAATTGATATAGATTATGAAGAGTATAAAAGAAGCTCAAATACCGAAAAATTAAGAAAAGAGTTAAAAACTCAAATAATAGAATTACTAAAAACTAAATAAAAATTATGGGAAGTTCATCCTACAGCCACGATGCTTATTCGTATTTTTCTAGCACAGCTAGAACAAAGTCAGTTGACGATGTGTTTACACAAAATAAAACCAGAACAATCGCCACAACAATGGATCCAAAAGGCATCACGTTTCGTGAAGCAAGAGATTCAGCCACACACCCAGAATCATTAGCAATTATGATTTGGTTAGATGTAACAGGTTCAATGGGCAAAATACCTGAAATAATCGTGAAAGAAAAATTAGATAAAATTATGTCTACCTTAATCAATCACGGTGTTAATGACGCTGCTGTATTCTTTGGTGCAATTGGTGATCACAACACAGGTCTACGTTCCGACAAATACCCACTACAAGTTGGACAATTTGAAAGCGGAACAGATGAATTAGTTACTTGTCTTTCTTCAGTTTATATCGAAGGCGGTGGTGGCGGAAATAGCTGTGAGTCTTATTGCCTTGGGCACTATTTTGCCGGTAAACATACTTCTATCGACTGCTATGAAAAAAGAGGTAAAAAAGGTTTCTTATTCACCATTGGTGATGAAATGAATCATAAAGTATTTACAGCGGAAGAACAAATTAGAATATTTGGCTATGAAGCTGGACAAACTATGACTGATAAAGAAATGCTTGCTATGGCTCAACGTATGTATAATGTATTCCATATACATTGTAATGAAACCTCTTATAAAGATAGTCCAGAAGTTTTAAACTATTGGAAAGATTTATTGGGGGAAAGATTAATCATAATGGATGACTATAATACCGTTGCCGAAATAATTGCATCTACAATTGCAGTTATGAATGGAGTAAGTATTGATACAGTAACATCTTCTTTTGATTCCTCAGTTGCTAGTTCTGTTAGAACAGCGTTGGCAAAAGTTGATATGAGTGTAACAACTTATTCATCTGAAACAGGTGTTGTAGCACTTTAAAAAACAAATCTATTAATACTATAACAGGTATTAGTGGAACTAATTATGGGAAGTATATTAACAGCGATATATGATGATTACGATGATTATAAAGCATTCTGTGAGTGCATAGGTGAGGAAATTATGCCTATTTATCATATTAAATCATTTTATGAACATAGAGAAGAATTACTTAAATTAAAAGGATTTAAGACAATAGAAGATTATTTTCTAAATAAAAATCAATAAAAATGGCAAAGAAAAAAGATATATTAAATATAGCAGTGGATTTTGATGGAACGTGTGTGTCACATGAATATCCAAAAGTAGGCAAAGATATTGGCGCAGTTCCAGTATTAAAAGAACTTGTAAACTTAGGACACAAACTAATTCTTTTTACCATGAGAGATGGACAAGAATTGCGGGATGCTGTTGAATGGTTTAAACAAAATGATATTAAACTCTATGGGGTTCAATACAATCCTACACAACAACATTGGACTAAATCTAATAAATGTTATGCCAATCTTTATATAGACGATGCAGCACTTGGTTGCCCATTAATCTATGAAGATGGTGTAGAAAGACCTTATGTTGATTGGAAAATAGTTAGAGAAATGGTGATTGAAGGCAAAATAGGAAAAACCTTGGAAGATTTACAAATTGAAAACTTCGATAAACATGATTGGAATAGTTTACATGATGTTATATTTGATATAACTGATAAAGAATTATCACAGGAACAATTAGAAAAAGCATTTAGATTATTACCCGAAAATATCAAAGAAGATGCTTACCACTGGGGCTTAAGTGATACACCAGTTAGAGATAACATACATGAGCATTATCAAGAAATAGCTAAAAGTATAGATAACTTTAATAAATTATTAGATAAATAAAACATTAATATCAAAAGAAATATGAAATATTCAATCGTACTAGGCACTCAATTTGGAGATGAAGGTAAAGGATCATTTACTAACTACCTTTGTTCTAAATCGGAAACCCCATTAGTTATACGCTTCAATGGTGGTCATCAAGCCGGACACACTGTTTTACATAATGGTAATAGACATACATTTTCTTCATTCGGCTCAGGTACATTACAGAATGTTCCTACATACTGGTCAAGATTTTGCACTATATATCCAACAGCAGTATTTAATGAATATAACAAATTAAAAGAAATAGGTATAACACCTAATATTTACTTTGACCCATTATGTCCTATAACTACTCCATATGATGTATTGGCAAATATAGTAGCGGACAGAAAGAATAATCATGGCACAGTTGGTGTTGGTTTCGGAGCTACTTTAAAGCGTCAAGAAGCATATTTTAAGCTTTATTACCAAGATTTATTCAATAAAACCGTATTAAAAGCTAAGATGTCTAACATAAAGCAGTATTATGGTGAAATACATAGAGATTATATCTATGATATAGAAGATAAATTAGAAGCATGGTATAATTCAATTGACTTCTTAATAAAAGAAGAAATATTCTCAAAATCAAAAATGGGGTTTCAAAAACTTAATGTTGACGGAACACACGATCATTTAATTTTTGAAGGAGCACAAGGTATTCTACTTGATCAAGATTTTGGTTTCTTTCCAAATGTCACTCGTTCTAATACTACTTCTAAAAATGTATTTACTTTATTATCGGAATTAGAAATAAGTGAAAATATTTCGGAGTGGTTGCATCAAAAAAATGCAAGTATATATTACATAACCAGACCATATCAAACTAGACATGGTATGGGATTTATGTCGAATAGAGAATTATTAGAAGATAGAAAATTAATTATTCCTGATTTAATTAATACCGAAAATGAGATTAACATAGATGGTGGTGAACAAGGCATATTTCGTAAATCTATACTAGATTTAGATTTAATACAATATGCGATAGAATCAGATAATAATTTCTCAAAAGATTATAAAAAAACTATTGTAATTAGTTGTTTAGATCAAATAAAAAATCCAGACGAAATAAAATATACAATAAATAGCGAATTAAATACTTCAAATTTATCAACCTTGAAAGATAAAATAACAAAATTAACTGGTATTAATACATTTATAGATGGAGTATCTGAAGGAAACTTTAAAGAGTATTGGAAAGCAAAAATGAGATTTATACCTAATAATATGTATAGTAATAAGTAGTATTATATATATCATGATGTTGACGATCTTTTGCTAAACCCTTTATTAATGACATTACAAAATAAAATCTTTGAAATTATTTTGTAATGTCATTTTTTATTTGTATATTTGTATAGAGTAAAAAAAAAATTTATGAGTAGAATTAAGGAATTATACAAAATAATAGAAGAAGCAAAGAAGGAAATTGAAGAGATTCGCACTAATTGCCAGCATATTAAGACATTCAAAGGTGATTATATGTGGGCACCAGGTCATATAAACACAGGTTATATTTGTGAAGATTGCGGTAAATACTTAGGTAAAGATGAAAATTAAACATAAAATACCTATGAAGTTTCAAGACGGTGATGGTGGGCGTAAAATGAAAGCAGAGTTTATTGGAAAAACTTGCATTGATCTTGTATTAGAAGGATATAGAACTGGCACAAGCCGTGATATGTCCAAAGCTTGGAATAAGTATGATATTAAAGTAGGTGATATAGTTATGTTTTATTCAGGAAATAAAAAAGCTTATGTGGAAATTACAAAAGCTCCTTATTCTATAAAAGATATAAGCCGAGAAGAATGGTCTAAATTAGAATGTTGGGATGTTTCTGTTTATGACAAATTAAATAAAAATTACCAACAATACCAATATAAATTAATACCGTGAATAGAAACTTATATTATACAGTAGAACATATACTCTCCGAACTTGCTATTATTATAACACATAATAGTAAATTACCAGAAGAAATATATGAATGCTATACCGAATTGCAAGAAATAGCTGATGATTTAGAATTAATGGTACAAAGAAGCGGTATGGATTGTGAAGAAATTGCTAATGATATATATAACATATATTTAGATATGATTGATTTATATATCGAATATTTAGAAATACAGGCATCACACGTAGATATGTTATGAAAAATACATTAAGTAAACAAGAAATAAATACTTTATTTGAAAAAGGTAAATGGATTACAACCAATAATATTAAAGCGGTTTATCTTCTATCTACCTCTTTTAACTATATGGTAAGTGGACCGAAGAAGAATTTCAAAAAAGCTGTTGATAGGAATAAAATCAAAAGACATTTAAGAGCAACATTAAAAAAATGTTCAAAACCGATTTCAATCGCTTTAATATATTCTTCGAAAGACATTAATTCACTTACATTGGTAGACAAAGAAGTAGAGCAGATATTAGCTTCTTTAAAAGTCTAATTTTAAACTCATAGGTTTTATATATATATACAATATGAAATATTTAAACAATTTCAATTATTATAAACCTGTGATTAAAGAAGCAATAGATACAAAAATATATGAATCTAATTTCTCCTTCTCTCCAACAAATGTTTTATATACCTTTTGTTCATTAACACAAAAGACATATCCACATGGAACGGAAGCAGAAGTGTTAAAATGGATTAATCATCCATTACAACAAGATGAATATGATAATTACTTCATTAAAATAGGTGAAAGTAATACAATGTTTACATCACATTTGGATTCAGCAACTAATAAACAAGAAACAGTTAATCTAATTAAGTTTGTGGAAAATGATAATTTATTCATTACTACTGACGGAAATACTATTCTTGGAGCTGATGATAAAGCTGGTGTAACAGTAATGCTTTATATGATTGAGCATAATATACCTGGTCTTTACTACTTTTTTGTAGGTGAAGAAATAGGTGGAATAGGTTCAATAAATTTAGCCGGTTCAAATCATGATAATTTAAATGATATACAAAGGTGTATATCATTTGATAGAAGAGGATATGAATCAGTTATAACGCATCAAATGTTCGAGTCTTGTTGCACGGATAGTTTTGCGGATGCATTATGTGAAGCTTTTGAAGAAAATGGATTGAAATTGAATAAAGATAATACTGGTATATTTACTGATTCAGCCAATTTTATGGGTGTTATAGATGAGTGCACCAATATATCTGTAGGTTATTTTCACGAGCATACTAAACGTGAATATCAAAACATCACATATCTAGAAAAATTGTGTGATGCTTGTACCAAAATTAAATGGGATAATCTACCGATCAAAAATAAAAATCTTTTATGACATCAGATTCGGGTCCCAAACAGAACCAAGAACTAAACTACATTACCATCAAAAATAAATATGATGATCAAAAATTAACATTCGCATTAAAATTAAAAGAAAAGAAATGCTGGTATGTTGATGTAGACTCCAAAAACAAAAATCTAATACCTGTTGAATTTAATAGATTTTTTGACAATAACGGTAATTATATAAACTAATGACACTATATTTAGTCGCATACAAACCTAATCAAGTAATAAGCACAACTAGTGCTGTTACAGAACTAGAAATGCTTTATGTTGAAAAATGGTTAGAAACAAATTCATTAAAAGAAATTAATACATTTCTTATGAGTGAACCAGGTGGTCGAAATATACCTCTATTATCTTCGAATGATAAAGAAAGATTAGCAGAAGATGGTAGAACTGTATTATTATTTGGACATGAATACTGGGTTTTATTTGATATGTCACATGATAATAATAAAGCTATATGGAGAGAAATAGCAATTGATTCTATACTTGAATAAAAGTAGAAATATTTAAAAGTAGTTAGTATATACTAACTACTTTTTTTGTCTTAAATCGTCTAAAAAGTGCTTTAAAATCAATTTTAGAAGCATAATATATAAGATATGAAAAATCTATTATTTATTTTTATGCTCTTACCTTTATTCGTAAAGTCACAAACTAATTGTGTTAAAATAGAACATAACGGTTATATAACATCATTTGATACCGTATTAGAATATCCTATTTTAGTAGAATGGTGGGACACAAAAGAAAGATGTGGTTGTAATCAAATTCCAAGAAAAGATCAATTTGCACCAGATCCGTTACTTAAAAATCAAACCGATATTCAAGAAGAATATGACTTAGCTAATAAAACCGAAAAATCAAAAGGCTTAAAAGGATTTGATAGAGGACATATGAGTCCAGCTGCGGATAATGAGTGTCCTTATACACATGATGGTAAAATTACAAAAGCAGAAGAAATGTTAACTGAATGTTTTTACTTCTCTAATATGACACCACAATACCATTCTTTAAATGCAGGCGATTGGAAAAAACTAGAAGAAAAAACTAGAAAATTAGCTATAGTAGAAGACTCTGTACATATTTGGTGTGGCTCTGTTGGAAAACTAATGGTTATAAATAAAATGGCTATTCCAGAAAAATGTTGGAAAGTTATTTACATAAAAAAATTAAATATATTTGAATATTATATTTTTAAAAATTCAACAGATAAACCAATTGGATTAGATAAATGTAAAGTAACAAAAGAAGAAATTGAAAAATTAACAGGTTTAACTTTTCAAATATAAAAATAAAAATAATTTATGAGCATAAAAGAATTTTTTAGTGGCAACTCTAAATATGAAAAAATAGAAAACTCACAAAGATTTTATTACATGTTGCAAAACATGCATTCTAATAGATGGAAAATAACATTAATAGTATTATTCACCTTCTTTTTCATAATTTTTGGTATAGTATTATCAGTAATGTTTAAAGCTAGCATACAAGAATCATGGAAAGAAATGTTATTAATATTATTAGGTGCATTTGTTGGAAATTTAAATAAAGTAATTGATTTTTGGTTTTCTAATGAAGATAGAGATAAATTAATGGTACAAAAGATGGATGAGGAAGATGATGATCCAGGTAGTGAAAAATTTAATATTCTAAACGAAAAACATTAATACGATTGCTACATATAATTATATGAGCAAATTAACACCTTCTATCTTTCAAAAAGACATTTTTGATTTCGTCAAAAATGGTAGCGGCAATGCTGTAATTAATGCGGTTGCCGGTAGTGGTAAAACTACTACAATAATTGGGTCTTTAAAATATATTCCACAAGAAAAATCAATTATATTTTTAGCCTTTAATAAATCAATAGTCGAAGAAATAAAATTAAAAGTACCGGGAAATGTAAAAGTGCAAACTTTCCATTCTCTTGGTGCTTCTTCTATTTATAAGTCTTATAGAGATAAAGCCAAATTAGAAAATAATAAAATATTTGAGTTTATAAATAATATGTCCCCAAGATGGGCAATGATTGATAAAAAAGAAATTGATACCGATTATAAAGGACGTATTAAAAAAATAGTTGATTTAGCTAGATGTTTTTTATGTCATGACCCAGAAGAATTAAAAGATATATGTTATAAACACCAAATAGATGTTTTAGGTTTAGAAATAGAAAGAGCCTTAAAAATTATTAACGATGCTAATAATGATATATCTACTTTTGATTTTACTGATATGATATATTGGCCCGCTAATTATGATCACTTTAAATTGGAAAAATATGATTATATTTTTGTGGATGAATGCCAAGATTTAAATAGAACACAACATAAATTAATTGAAAAATTAGCACACACAGATAGTCGAATCGTAGCAGTAGGAGACAAAAATCAAGCTATTTACGGCTTCGCAGGCGCGGATGCGGATAGTTTTGAAAGATTAACTAAAATACCAAATACAGTTTTACTTCCTCTTTCTGTTAATTATAGATGTGGTTCTAAAATAATAGAATTAGCCAAAAACTTTGTTACTCAAATACTAGCGCATGATGATGCACCAGAAGGTATATTAGAACATAACGCTTCTGTTAAAGATGTATTGGAAGGAGATATGGTGCTTTGTAGAAATTCTGCGCCATTAGTTAAATTATGTTTAGAGTATCTACATGATAATAAAAAGGCGTATGTAAAAGGTGCTGATATAGGAGAAGATTTAATTAGATTGATTGTTCGTTCAAATACTAGAACTACTGATAATTTGAAAAATTGGTTAGATACAGAAATGAAAAAAGTTATTTTAGCTATTAAAAAGAAATATCCATTTTTAGAAGATGTTGAAATAAAAGAACATAATTCATTTATTCTTTTTTATGAAAAGCATTTACTAATTAATACGGTTATTACTAATGATAATATAACTGATTGTAATAATTTAATTTCTAAAATTAGACAGATATTTTTGGATAATAGCACTGGTATTTGCTTATCAACAATTCATAAAGCAAAAGGATTGGAATGTAATAGAGTATTTATTATTGACAGAGAAAAAACAATGCCGTCTAAATATGCCAAATTACCTTGGCAAAAAGAGCAAGAATTTAATCTTCAGTATGTCGCCTTCACTAGAGCCAAAAACTACCTTGGATTTATATCAGATTGGTCATTCTTTTAAAAATAAAAATAAAAATGGATAAAAAATTTTGTAGTAATAAACATTTATGTATAAACCCTAATCAGGGTAATTTAACACAGAGCAATTATAGCAAGGGTGGTGGAGTTAATGGAAGAAAGCAGTGTAAATATTGTCAACAAAAAGGTATAAAATTACCACAATTTGATTATATTTAAAGATTTTAACAAAAGAAGTAAAAATATTTGTATTTTATGCAGAAAAAAATATGATGATGAATATAATAAAAAAGAAGAAACGGTAAAACGAATTAAAACTTATTTAAAAACAGATACTTATTTTAACAATAGATATAAATTAAATAATTACATGTCTGGTGAAAAATTTTTTATGAGAGAAGAATTTAGAATGATGCTATCAAATCAAAATAATAGTTGTTGTATATGTGAGGAAGTATTTATAGATGATAAATCTGCACATGTAGATCATTGTCATAAAACCAATCAAGTTCGTGGATTATTATGCTCAAAATGCAATCATGGGTTAGGCTTATTTAAAGATGATGTTGGTATATTAAAAAATGCCATAAATTATTTAGGTATAATTACAGATTGGAGTTTTTTCAAAGAGAATTCTTAATATATACTCTATGAAATTCATAGAAAAATATTTTAAATTTTACGAAACATATTTCGTTCCTGCACCAGAAGGCGAAACTGATGCTGAAAGAGAGGATAGAGAAGAACTCGAAGAACTCGAAAGACAAACCAGAGAAAGAGGAGAAAGATGGTGGAATAATAGTAGCCATAAATTTGGTGGTAATTACAGAGTTACCGTTCGTAATACTCAATTAGCATTAAAAGACGACACTTCTTCTCTTGCTAATTACTTACATGCTAGTGACGCAATGGGTGATATTAAAGCACTACTTCCAGAATATAATGTATCTGATTCTAAAATGTATAGCATTAAAGGTAATGATCCCCGTGCAGCCAAAAAAGTTTATATAACTTTTCTTACAGTATTCGGACAAAGAGTAACACTTGAAAGACTAGAAAATGGTGATTATAAAGCTAGATATAATGAGGTGGCTAGTTCTAAAAATCCAAGTGGTCAACCAATTATAGAAATATATGGAGAAGATAGCGAAGAAGTACCTGATGCTCAAAGAATGCCGCCTTTAGAAAAAGCTTTAAGAGGTATTTGGATATATTTGATAGTTAGAAAAATAAAAGTTAGATTTGACAAGCTTATTACTAAAAAAGAATTATATGGTGGTAAATATTGGGGTGATAGAAAATCTTTATCAGAAATAATTGCATTAGAAGGTACTGTAATGGAATTGACTTCCGAACAAGAAGAGAAATATAATGAAATAATAGATTCATTAAGCACAATATTAAATCCAATTGGATTATTAGTATCAAAAGTATTTGATAATGGTTATGGTATTAAAATTAATTTAAACCTAACAGCTATGCCAGATAGTTTATTATCTAATATAATAAATGATACTATTAACGGAGCAAAAAAGAAATCAGTAGAAACCGGAACATTTATGAATAATGAAACTTTACAAAATAAGGTTTATGATAAATTAGAATTATACATTTCGAATATAATAAGTAATACAAAAATTTCTCCAAGAAATCCAAAAGAAGCAGTTAGATTAGTTCTAAAAAGAATTGAATTATTTTTTAATCAAAAAAATGATACAGTAACTAATAAAAAGGCTGCAATTATTTCTGGCTTAATAACTAATTATTGTAATCAAGCATTAGCTATGCACGCAGAAGAAAATGACGAAGCTGATAATTTGAAGGCATTATATAATGCTATTATAAAATCAAAAGAAAAAAGTTATCTATTCTATTTAATTAAAAATAAAATGATGGATAGTCTATGGACTAAATTAACTTCTGTTAATAATGAAGATCGTATGAATGCATTAGCAGATTTATATGAAGAAGATTAAAAATAAAAATTATAATAATTATGAAATTTGTAAAAACATACGAAGAATTTAAATTTAATTCACCTAGACCAGGTATTTTAACACCAGAAAGAGAAACAGAGGTAGAACCTGATACTATGCCAGTGCCACCACCTATGCCAGATTATCCTCCAGGATTTAATCCTGAGGAAGATGAAGAAGATGACGTAATTGAAAGACCAGTTGTTGACCCAGTTCCATTAGCTGAAAAACCAAAAGATGAGAAAGAAACAATTAGAGAAATCATCGCAAGAATTGAAAAAGAATCATAATATGAAACATCTTAAAAAATTTAATGAAGCCGAAGAATATATTCATGGTAATCCTGCTTTTCCAGAAGGTTATCTTGAAGATGCTTTGCGTAGAAGACAACTTCAAATACAACAACAAGGTGAAGGCAGTTTTAATATTTCAAAAGCTCAAAGATTAATCGCAGGTAAGGAAAGAGAATTAGAAGAGCTTTTAACAAAAACTATGAATAAATTATATTCTGGTTTAGTTGAGAGATATAATATAACTTTTGACATTAAATTTGCAAATAATAGGGAAATAAGAACTCTTTTAACTGAATCTTTTGAGGAAGAAAAGCATAAAAGAAAGATAGCTAATTTAATTACACAAGGAGAAGCTAAAAATATGATGCATGTAATTCATAGTCCAGAAATTACAGAAGGTGTTATAGAAATATTTGGTGAAGAAAAAGGTAGAGAATTGATAGAAATATGGTCCAATATAGTTAAAGCGGTTGATATAATTGATATGAATCGTGATATTAACCATTTTGATATGTCATTCATTACAAGCACCGTAATGGGTGTAGTAAAGATTGGTTGGACTCCAAATGACGAAACAAATGAGGAGCAACCAAATATAAATTCTGAAATAGAACAAAATATAGAAACACCAGAAGACGAAGAAGATAATTCATATGAAGAAACAGAACAAATAATAAATTCCAATGAAGATGATTATGGTGAAGATGATTATGATGAAGATGAGTATGATGACGAGGAAAGTGAAGAGAGCGATGAAGATGATTGGAACCAAAGATTATTAAATGCTTTAAATACTGGTAATGAAGAAGTGGTTGACGATATAGTTGAAGAAGAAGACTTACCAACTGATTATGTCAATAGAAATTTTACCCCAAAGATTATTGTAAGAGGAGCGGATTTTACATTATTAATACATGAATGTATTAAAGGTATATACAATGTTTTATCTCTTGCTGGTGTTCCAAAGGATAGAGATATGGCAAGAAGATTAATTGGTGATTTAGAACAATCTTTAAGAGAAGAGCCAGAAGAATTTAAATGGGGTCCAATAGTTGCCGCTGATTTGAGAGATTTCCTAAATGAATATCCTGATGTAGATAAATATCCAAATATGAGAGAAGAATTTTGGAGAGAGCTACTAAAATTACCAACTAATGAATTTTTTCCAATAGTAAATGCTATTCTATCTAAATCAGAAGAAGGTAAAATTAAATCTAGAGTTATATTTAAACGAGTAATTAAAGGTATCGAAAAAAAAATTGGTAAAAAAATGAAAGCTGAGTATGAAAAGAGATTGCGTGAACATGAAGAAGAAATGAGATTATGGCAAGAAAGACAAAGACAAAATCAACCAGTAAGACAGGAAGCACCTATCACACAAGAAGAACCACAAGAAGAAACTGAAATTGATTACTCAAATATGTCACAAAAGCAATTAAATGATTTACAAAATCAGGCAATTGATGACGGTGATTATGTAACCGCAACAAAAATAGCACAATATATAAGATAATATGATAACTACTAAATACTTTGATTTTTTTAATCAATATAAAATATTCGAAGCTACCGAAGAAGAAATAACTGATATTGCGGTAAATTTCCTATTTAAAGAAATATATGGCAAAAGAGCTTTAGCTTCATTAAAATCAAAAATCAAAAAAGAAAAATTAGAAGAAGCTGGTATAACTGAAGAAGAATTTCAGGGATTTATAGATAGTCTTAAAGGACTATCTAAAGAACAAGTTGCAGAAAAAATAGCAAGCAGCACTACATATAGTACTTTACAAGAAATAAGAGATATTTTAAAAAATACACAATTAAGTGAAAATCAAATTTCTGCTGCTAAAGCTAGAGCAAAAAAAGATCCTTATTTTCTTAGACTAAAACACCTTTTTACTAAAGCTGATTTACCTTATGAGTGGCTAGAAGCATTTTTAAGATTATTTTATTCACACTTTAAAAATTATAAAGTAAATACTGATCCAACTGATCCTAATGGCGATTATGATAAAATAACTGATTTTTTTGGCCCATATACATATTCAGATGATCAAATTAAATGGGTTAGTGAATATGGTCCTTACGGTTCTTTTGGAGATATTTATAATAAAATAGCTATATTACCAGGTGATAATAACAATAAAGCTCAAAAAGATATATTAGGTAAATTTATCTCATATATAAAGTTCGAAAAAGATAAACAAAATTCAAATAGTGATGATCTTTCTACTGGGTTTGAAAAATTAAAAGAAGATGTTAATGACTTAAGTAAAAAATTAAATATAGAAACACTTGCTAAAAGATTACCAAGAGGATATTGTGTTGATGAATCTAATAATGAAATAAAAGATTCAAATGGTAAAAGAATTCAAGATTCGAACGCTTGCTCACTAAAAGGTGGTAATATAAAATATAATGTATATGAAGAGTATGAAAAATTAAAAGATGATGATCAATTGAAAAAATCTGTTAATTCAGCAATAGAATCATATATAGAAATTTTAAAAGAAAATGACATACCTATCAAACCAGTTATAGAACTAGTTAATGGTAAAGAAACACCAGTATATAAATATGAAGTATTATTCCCAATAAGAAGAGGTACAGCGGATAATAACTATCAAAATTATAAAACATTAGAAGATTTTAGAAAGCAGTTGGTCGAATATATCAATTCTTACTATGGTAATTCAGATGTCGGACTCTTAGTGAAAAAAGTAATTGAAGTTAATAAAAAATATGGTGAAAATAGAGGAGTTGAGATTATTTATAACAAAGACAATAAAGCTGTAATATGGGTTAAAACACATGAAGCAAATCGTCTTTTACATAACGAACAAACTGGTATCTTAACAAAAACTCAGCACTGTTTAGCTTGGACAGGTGATACACAGTGGGAGGTAAGATTAGGTAATCATCCCGGTTATGAGGACAACACCGCTAATAAATTATATTATATTTATAACTATAATTTACCAAAAACAAGTGCTCTACTACCATTTGGTGTTATAATAATGCCAAATGGTAATGTCGCATCGGCATATGACAAAAAAGATGCTAATGGTGCCGGAATACCAAGGTTGAGTATGACACAGACTCAGGTTCAACAACATATGAGAGATTTTGGAATACCATTTTCTGTATTAGCACCGATTACACAAGAAGAATTATCTTTATTAAATAGAACAAGAGATATCACAAAAATAATAATACAAAAAAATATTTCATTAGATGATATAAAATTCTGTGTAGAAGGTGGTGTCGATATTAATAGGAGCCAAGGTCAAGCATTAAAAAATGCTATAGAAGAAAAACATACAGAAAAAATTACTTATTTATTAGAACATGGTGCAAATATAAAACTTTTACAAAGGATAGAACTTACAAAACTAATAAAGTTATCTATGCCAACTGATACTAATGATATACCTGCTAAAATAGCATTAATTAAAAATATCTTAAATGCAGATTCTACATTTGAAGATTATGCGATGCTTAATGCCGTTACAGAATGGTCTCTCAACAATAATAATTTTAATTTTTTCAAAAGTATAGCAGATTATTATAATGCTTCTAGCTTTAGTACAGAAGATATTAAAAAGGAATTAACTCATATGATTGAAAAATTTAGTGAATTTGATGGTAAAATAGATAAACAATTTCTTAATTGGTTAGCTAATAGAATTAAATTATTTTGTGTAAATAATGATGTTCGTCTAAATAAATATAAAAAATATTTAATTACACATTTTGATAAAGAAGACTTAACTTATATTAACGAATTATTAAAATAACAAAAAACCTCAACTTTAAAGTTGAGGTTTTTTGTTATAACACATAATTTATATTAGAATTGTAATTAAAATTAGGATTTATATTTATTTTATTTTCTTCAAAAATATAATTTACGACCGATTCTTCATCTCCAAACTTACTATCAGCCATTAATGGATCATACCTATTAAAATCATAAGCCCAGTCTTTTACACCCAATTCAATAAATCTTTGATTAATCTTATCATTATAAAATTCTCTTATTGATCTCACTCGCCTTTGTATATCCGCTCTTGTTTTATCCTGTGTATTATTTGAGTGATAGTATTGTAAATATAACATTTTAGGTATTCTTACCATTTTTGTTCTTAAAAATGTCCTTACTATTAATTCATAATCATCTGCAATTGTTAATCTCCTATTATGACCACCGATTGAATGATAAAACTTTCTATCCCAAGCTCTAAAATGATTTGGAACACCCACAATATGACGTATTGTTTTTGGATTTATATTAGACGTATTCATAGCCTTATATGTTATACCATTATAAACTTCATCCCTATATGATCCATAACCAAATGAAAATCCATCACCATAAGTTATAGAAGTATGATTCTCCCATATTTCAGCACAATCTGAGTAAACAAATTTAGCATCTGGATATTTCTTAAATGCTTCAACCATCCAATAACCAGCGTCACTAGTTAATATATCATCATGATCTAACTCCATAATATATTCACCCATACATAGAGCAGCAGCTCTATATTTAGATTCACCAACAATTCCACCAGATTTTTTTCTAAAGTCATATAACTTAACTCTACAATCTTGTTCAGCAATAGTTTCAGCAATTTTTAAAGTTAAACCATTATCAGTTGAATCATTAACTATAACCCATTCCCAGTTATTATAAGTCTGTGTTTTTAGAGATTCATATGTACGCCATAATTTTTTACCAGTATTATAAATAGGTGTGAAAAAACTAATTAAAGGTGTATTCTTATCTGATGAATCTAAAATATAACTATTTGCACATTTATACGACATATCACCTAAATTATCTTCTATTTGATTGAAATGTAGCCATCTTTTTCTAAAATCTAATGATTTGCCGCATAAATTAGAAAATAAACCAAAATTTTCACCTATTGTCACAATAGAATCTGGATTAAAATTACTTAACACTTTATCTATATCTTCATCATTTTTTATCTGTAAAACATTTAAATCCGAAGATTCATAATTCACCAATTGATTCGATTTTAAATCTAATGTATCTACATCACCTATTACTAGTACCTTTGGTGAGGAATTATTTGAATTAGTAATATAGTTATAATAACATAACTCTTTTTCAATAAATATAAAATCTTCTTGTCTTTCTTTCCACAATTTTTCTACTAATTCACCATCGGCGGTATAACTATTATTAAATATATATTTACTATATATACCTATATCAATTAAAACTTGCGCAATATCTATACTACCAACTTTCATATTTTCAGGTTTAGCTTCTCTTATATCTAATTTAGTAAAATCTTTACCATCAACTTTTTGATTAAAAACTAATACACCATATAATTCATGTTCCTCAATTTCACTTAATGCATTATAAAAATCCGGATGAATTATATTATCATCATCTAATATATAAACCCATCCATCAGTTATTTCATCTAATACTTCATTAATCATATTATATCCAAAACTATTTGGATCAGATTTTAAAAATTTAATTTTAGCTCCTATATTAGATATATCCATTAATAACGAAACATCTATATCTTTAAGTATAGTAGTATCAAATAAAATATACCAACTTATTTCAAATAAATCAGTAAAAATTGTTTTACTTATTGTAAGTAAATTTTGAGGTCTTGTACACCTAGTTATAACATTTATCATGTTTATTATAACAAAAAATTAAAAATTGTTTAAGAACAAATTTTTAATATATAAATCATATGGCTACCAATAATCCTAAACTCAAAATATACCAAGTTGTTCCTGAAATGTATCCTAGAATGGTACAATATTCTAACGGCAATTATTATGACGGCAACGGCAATCTATTAAATGTCGGAAGTGGAAATGGCACACAAGGACCACAGGGTCCACAAGGGCCAGCTGGTTCTGGAGGTGGCGGAACTGGCTCTGGCACACAAGGTCCTACTGGTCCACAAGGTTTAAAAGGAGCCACTGGCTCAATCGGACCACAAGGAGCCAGTGGGTCACAAGGATTTCAAGGTGATCAAGGTCCTCAAGGAGCCACTGGGTCAATCGGACCACAAGGAGCCACAGGTTCACAGGGTTTAATAGGTGCTACTGGATCACAAGGTGATCAAGGTCCCCAAGGAGCCACTGGATCACAAGGTTTATATGGAAATGACGGTTCTAATTCAGGTAGATGGATGTATTACACAACAGTTCCACCATTTTTACCAAATAATGATCCTAATGCTTCATTTTTTATAACTAATTCGACAAATATAACTTCAATATTACTTATTGATATATCAAGATATTCTTTAAGTAGCGATTATTATAATTGGTTTAATATAATTAGTACATTAAATCCTAGTGTTTATCCATTTTTTATTCAAATATATGAAGTAGGTAATACTTCTATTAATGGCATTTTTCAAATTAATAGCATAACAGATTATATTACATATTTTGAATTAAGTGTAACTAATATAATAGGAAGTGGAACACTAACTGATAAACCTTATTCTATATCATGGGTATTTAATGGTATAGATGGAACACAAGGTACACAAGGCGATCAAGGCCCACAAGGAGACCAAGGTCCAGGATTTGATGCAGTATATAATCCTGGGGCTAATAGATTGTTAGTTTCTGATGGAACTACTACTGGAGCAATAGCACAATCTAACTTAACATTCGATGGAACAACTTTAATAATGGGAACAGATTCAAATTCTATTAGTATTAACACTAATAGTAATTTAACTAATGTCAATAATATTATATTTAATACTAATCCAACTTATTCAGCAACGGCATCTTTATTATTTTATGATAAAAATGAAGAAACTTTAGCTTATTTCTCGGATAGTTTAACAACTCCAGCACATATTGGTAGAGACTTGTTTATAAGAGTTTATAATATATCTGGGACAACTATATCTACTGGACAAGCTGTGCATGTTAATGGTGCAACAGGTAGTTTACCAACAGTAGTTCTATCATTATCTAACCCAGATTTAAATGCTACTGTTAATGGAGTAGCTTCTGCTGATATACCAAATGGTTCAATTGGATTAGTAACAACTAATGGTGTAGTACCAGTTGATACAACTTCTTTGATATTAACTCCTGTTAATCCTGGAGATGCATTATATCTTTCTGATAAAATACCTGGTAAATACAGCACAGATTATTATGGTCTATCTTATTCTTCAAGAACAAATGTTGTTGGATATGTAATAGCAACAGGTTCTAATGGAACAATGTATGTATCTGTAAATAACGAAAATCTTAACTTAAACATTACTGATAGACAAAGAAATATATTAGAAGGTAATATAATCTCAACTGGTGCATTTTTATTTAATGCGCCAGGTATAACTATATCATCAGCTACTACATTTAATGTATCAGCTATGAAAGGTTGGATTGTAGATAATTATGGTCTAACTACTTCAACAAGACCGACAGTTAAATTAATAGAGTATGCTGGAGCTACTGGTTTAACTTCTTCTTATTTAACAACTGATACCGAAACTTATTTATATGTAAATTCAAATGGCATATTAAATCAAACTAATATATTCCCAACACCACAACAAAGAAGGTTAAATATTTATCTAGGTAAATTAGGTCATGGTACAAAAACAACACTTTTGAATGCTTTTCCAGAACCAGATATTGATATATCTCCTTTATCACAATTGCGTGATATGTTTTCACCTATTAAATTAATTAATGGTGGTGTTTATCCTTCTGCTAATGGCGCTAATTTAACATTTAATACATCCGAAGGTACTTTATGGGGATTAGGAATTGGATTTACCACAGACACAACAAATCCAAGTAGCATATTAGTTCCAGCAAAAAGTCCTGTTACATTTCAATATAGAACACAAATAGGTACCACCGCTAGTGCTAGTGATGTTAGCGTAGTAGATCCAGGTTATTATGATAATGGTGGAGTTAGAACCGCTATTGGTTCACCAGCTAAACAAGCTACGAATCAAAGAATATATTTATTACAAAATGGTAAGTTTAGAATGCAATACGGTCAAACTGTATATTCTAACTTAACTGCGGCTATAGCAGCAGTTCAAACTGAAACATTTACTACTTTTCCTAATTTTATAGATAATGCCATATTAATAGGTATATTATCTGTAAGATCTGATGCTACTAACTTATCTAGTTCAACACAAGCTAGATTCTTATTAGTATCTAAATTTGGTGAAACAGTAGGAGCTGCTGGTGGATTATCTACAACAACTTTACAACAAGCGTATGATAATTCTTCCGAACCAGAGATAGTAACAAACTCAACCAATGATGGGGTTACATTTAGAAGAGGATCTACTGCCGATAGTGATAATGTATTGATAGTACAAAATGGTTCGTCATCAAATGTAATGACAGTTGATGGAACTGGTAAAACTACAACTAACACATTAGCAATTACAAGTATATCTGCTACAGCAGGAGCAACTAATTATTTAGTTGCTAATGGTAGCGGCAATATTTACTACCAAACACTAACACAAGGACCAACAGGTTCTGCTGGTCCTCAAGGAACCACTGGACCACAAGGTATACAAGGAGCTACTGGCACACAAGGTCCACAGGGTGTTCAAGGTCAAATTGGTTTATCATCAAGTGTAGCAGGACCACAAGGTGTTCAAGGTCCACAGGGTTTTCAAGGTGTTACAGGTTCAACAGGTGCAGCATCAACTATACCTGGACCACAAGGCGCTACTGGACCACAAGGTTTTCAGGGTCCACAAGGTCAAATTGGTTTATCATCAAGTGTAGCAGGACCACAAGGTGTTCAAGGTCCAATAGGTTTTCAAGGTGCTACAGGTAATATAGGTCCTGTTGGAGCAACAGTTGGTACAATAGGTATATCATTAAATGGTAATGGTGCTAATATATCAACAGGATCTAAAGGTTATATTAATATGCCTTATGCTTGTACTATAACAGGATGGCAATTGGTATCATCAGCAACAGGTTCTATTGTAATTGATGTAAAAAAATCTGATTATGCAACATTTCCTACAACAACTTCAATAGCTGGCTCAGAATTACCTACTTTAACTACCCAACAAAAAAATCAATTATTAACATTAACAACTTGGACAACTACTGTGTCACAAAATGATATAATAGAGTTTGTGGTTAATAGTAATACAGGTATAACAAATGCTTCTTTAAATCTAAGAGTGCTTAAATAAAATAAATATAATAATATGGAATACATAATTAATTCAACAACACAAGAAAACGAAGTAATCATCACAAATGTTACTATGACTTTAGATAGTGGTAATATTTTAACATTAGATATACCACATTTTTTACCAAAATCAATACAAGAAATTCAACAGAATATAATAAATAGATCAATAACCGAACAAATTAAATTAGACGCAATAAATAACTTATCTAATTTAATGGACGAAATAACATTAAACGAAAAAATAATAGTATAATAATATAATATGGCTCTTAATATTTTTACAGGCTCAACAACAGCTAACTGGGGTTCAACATCATCTTGGACTCTTAATAGAATACCTACATCAACAGATTTAGATACAGCTTACTTTGGTCCTATAAGTCCAACCTGTTCGGTGAATGTAGTTGGTGCGCCTTGTTACAATTTTGATTGCTCAACTTATATAAGACAGATACAGATGGCACAAAATTTAAGTATTTATGGTACATATTCTAACTTTGGTAATAGTGCTTCTATTAGATTTAGTGCTTCGTCTGGCCCAGGCTCAACTATAACCTATTTTAATGCAACTTGTAGTATAACATCAAATAATTATGTATTTAAGAGAGAAATGTTTACTACATTAGGACAACAAGGTATTATATTCTTTTCAGCACCAGGTAGTGGTGCTATCATTACACTTTTAGATCAATTTGAGGCAACAGCAGTACAAATTTCACCAAATTCTGGTGTACCTACATTAACTCTTAATGGTGCTACTTTCTCTGTTAGAGAAAGTTTCACAGTTGCAAATAATGTCACTCTTAAAGGAAGTAATATACAAATAAAAGCAACTGCTTCAACAACAACAACCACTTTTACAACGAACATTACACCGATGAGTAATAACATTTATATTAACACACCTGGTAGTGTAACCATAGCAACACTTTATATATTACCTCTTAATAATACGACACAAACCTTAAAATGGATTAGTGGTACAGTAAATAATGGTGGTAGTTTAGTAGTAGTAGCAAATAGTGGAACATTAAACTTGGATTGGTCGCCAACTCACACTTGGGCTACATTTCAATTAAACTCTGTTGCTACAACTGGTTTAACATCAAGTATTGTTACAACACAACCAATAAATGCTACTATTCTTACATTAGCACAATCAGGAGCCGGTGGTTCATATAATAATTATATAACAGGTGGATTTACTTGTAGTATATTTAACTATACAAGAAGTATAGCAAGTGATTCAAGTATATTATGGATAAGTCCAACATATAGTCATTATATAAATGGCACATATAATTCTTATGTAACTTCAACAGCAACAAATACTTTTAATAGAATAAATAGTATAGTACCAGGTACAAGAGCTCCACTTATAGTAAGTTATAATACTAATCAATTTTTATGGAATTGTTACTTTACAGATATAGATGCATCAAATGGGTCAACCATATTACCATATTTAGTAACAGCAACTTTAAGTAATACATTAAATATATTGGATCTTAAAAAGAATACAATAATAAACTCAAATCAATTTTATACTAACTAATGGCAGTTTTAACATTCACAGGCTCAACACCAGGAACTTTTAGTGTAGCAGCAAACTGGACACCAGCTCAAGTACCAACAAATGCCGATATATGCATATTTACTTCATCAAGTCCAACTTGTTCTCTAACATCAATTGGAACTTGTAGTCAAGTTGATTTTACAGCTTATAATAAAAGAATTAATTTTGGGGTTAATGCAATTGGCGTTTATGGTAACATTACATTAGGAACACAAATGTCTTTTTCATTCTCAACAACTGCTGCTTATAATGGATATAATTTTATTATGGCAGCTACTGGTTCAATTACTACAAATGGTATGACAATGGGTGTTCCTTTTGGTTTATATAATCCTGCTGGTTCAAATAACACTTATACCTTAAATAGTAATATGGTATGTGCTGAAAACTTTTCAACAGGTGCCGCTGCTGGTGCCTTAACTCATACTATAAATGGATTTACTATATCTTGCTATAAAAATGTAAGTATAAATATAGGTTCAGGCGCTTCTTCGACATCTACAACAGGTACTACAAATATACTAATACTTGGTACAAATCCAACAATCTTATTAACTAATGGTACTACAAATGGCTTTACAAATAACATTACTATTAACGCAATAGGTTCAGTTACGATGCCTGTTAACTTTTATTACAAAACAGGAACATTTAAGTATATATCAGGTACATTTAGCGCATTTAATATAGCACAAACAGGTTCATATACATTAGATTTAAGTGGTAGTTCATCAGCAAATAGATTACCTATAACTATTGATAATAATGGATTAGCAGCCGCTACAATAACGATGTTAAGTGATTGCCATATAACAGGTGGATTAAGCTCAGTTAGTAGAAACTTGGTATTAAATGGTGGTGATATATATCTTTATGGTACTGCTGTTTTAGTACCACAAGGTAGTGCTATTTATAGCGGTACAACAACTATTAGATTAGTAGGCACACACAACTTAAGTATGAGTGGTACTCTTGCTTGTAATATATCTATACAAACAGCAGGAACTATTAACTGGAATCAAGTTCAGTGGTACGCTCAATCAGGTGGTGCCTCATTTGTATATACATCAGGAACTATGGTATATAGTGGAGCAAACTTTCAAATAGGAAATAGTTCTAACCAACATACATTTTATACATCAGGTATTACTTTTAATAATGTATCAGTATATACCGGCGCACCAGTTAATATAAACCTTCAACAACAACTAAACGCCACTACATTAACAGTAGTATCAACAAATACTTATATAAGTATGACTGGTTCATTTGGATTTGTAGTAGATACATTTTCGCCAGCCGTATATAATACTTCAAGAATAGGTTTATCCTTGCAGCCAGGTTTAACATATAAAGTTAATAAAAACTTTGTATATAATCCAGCAGTATTCTTAACAACTATTTATGGTATTAAATCGCAATTAGCAGGTAGCCAATCAAAGTTTATATTAGCATTTGGTGCATCACAATCATTGCATTCAATAGTAACAGATGATATAGATTCATCTGATGGACAACCGATATGGATTTGGAACTATAATGGCATAACAGCTAGTACAAATACATTAAACTGGAATAACTTACAACCTAGTTCAGTTCAGTTCTCAGCTATAAATGTAAGTTAAAAAATTTCGCCGAAATACTTAAGAAAATTTTTCCAATATTTATTAAAAAATCCATCTACCTCTCAAATATACTTAAACTAGGATGATCCATAAAAAAATTAAACATATTATCAACATATTTTAACTCACTATTCCAATCCCCCAATAACATAAAATTATTATTAATCTGACCAATAGATAAATATCCTACTATGTCAAATACAAAATTTAATATACTATACATCCTAATACCTTCCCTATCATAATAACTTAATAAATCATACGAATAAAAATCACCTAACTTATAATTACGAAACGAACTCGAACAAACTAAATTATATACCATGCTAATTAAAATTATAATGTAAAATTATAAAAAAAAATCGTAATAAACAAATATTATTTTAATCAATAAAAAATCCACTATATAGATTTATAGGTATTTTATACAGGATTTTATTTTTATTTGTCAAATAATTTTAATCAATAAAAAATCCACTATATAGATTTATAGGTATTTTATACAGGAATTTTTATTGGATTTATTCTAAAATTTTTTCACAAATTTCTTCCACTATAAAAAATCCACCTTTTATTAGAATATATCTAATATATAAATTAATTTGGATTTTTTTTCTAATTTTTTACTATTTTTAATAAAATTAAAATCTAGCTCGCTCCCAAAGCGAGCATTACCAACAATCTTGTAGAACGATAAATAATCCTTCAATAAGAAGTTTTGTGAGTTAAAAATTAGAAAATTTAAAAAAATATAAACCTGGAAAGCCTAAAAGGGCCTAAACGGGTCTTTTTAGGCATAGTTCATATATACTCTATATTACATATGTTACATATACCGCAAAATCGTCATATGTAACATATATGCGATCTCACATATGTGTCACGTTATACATATACAAGACCATATATATGTATCGCGCCTATATGTTAATTAACATTTGTAACATATAGGCGTGGCACGTATATGTTAATAGCTAGTTATCTATGTGTTAATTCGTTTACATAATCAGCAATGTTTCTACGCAGATCTGCGATCATATATAGACATGTGTATATATGTTCGCAACATATCAATATGTCTATATATGTTTATGCTCAGAAGCGATCATCCATTTATATTTGTTGCTGAAAATGTTAGACTATTAACAACTGATTAACGATTGCTTAACATATTCGCTGTTTATATAATGTTAATAGAATGTTAAAGTTTTTATGGATTACATCACCTCTAGAGATTTGTTGTTGAATATGTTAGTTGATTAACGAGTGATTAACATGTATGTTAAAATGTTTATATGTTAATGTTATAATATGTTAAAGCGAAACATATCGAAGATATGTATATAACTTTTACATATGTGTTTATGGAAGCCCATCGCCGGGCATAATTTATTGTTGAAAATGTGAGTTGATTAACAAATAGAGAAATTACAAATACATAGTTGCACTATGTTAATGAAACAACATTTTCAGCAATTAAATTTCTGGAGTGCGATTATGAATATATTATATTTATTTATATATGTTAAGAAAAAATAAAACACACATTTTTTATATGTGTGTTTTATTATATGTTTACATTAATTCAAGTGAGTTCATATCAAAAGTTTCTTTATATACTACTTTTTTTGATATTTCGTTATTTTCAATTTGTATTAACTCTTCAATTAATTCGTCTTCTTCAATTTCAGCTTTAATTTTTGCTTTTGCTGTTTTGACTTTTCTCAGTAGCTTTTGTACACGTCTTATTTCACTCATAGTGAAATCTGTATTTTGCGTCATAAGTTTTCGATTGCTGTTTTGTCAGCAATACAAAGATACGCAAAATACTTTTACAAAAGTAACACAAAAAGTCGGCATTGGGAAACTTTTTGTGTTAAAGTTATGTTAAAGCTTTATATTAAATGTGTTATTATTTGTTAATGCTCAAGCATTTTCAGCAATAAATTTATGCGCAGCTACTGTGCTGAGTTGATACAATTTAAAAACTATTTTTAAAATTGTTTGTTTTATTTCGAAAGTTTGTGTATCTTTGAATATCGAAGTAAAAAAGTGGTCGCTTGCGCTTTATTTAAATGTTAATAAAGTGTTAAAAACGGATGGAAGCCCATCTGGTTTAAAATTTGTTGTTGAAAATGTAGTGTCATTAACATATAAGTAATACCTTTAATATGTTAATTGCTCGTTAATCGAGTAGCAATTTCAACAATAAATTTAAACGCCTCTGCGCCTGGTGAAAACATATATGAAAAAGTTATATATGAAAAAAATGTAATATGATGGTGGTTCATCCACCAAAAAAATTTGTTGCTGAAAATGCGAGTTGATTAACGAGTGATTAACATATTATAAAAAAAGCAATATCATTTTGGTGGACCTGCAGGTGTAAAATTTATTGCTGAAAATGTTGTTTCATTAACAAATTAGAAAATATACATATATAAGTTACACAAATGTGTGTAATTGTGTGGATAACTTTATTTGTTGCTGTTGCAAGTATTTCGTAAATTACAGCATTGACTTTAACATTTCTTTAAAAACATAATGTTAAAAGTGAGATATGTAGATTGCACTACATATATGATAAGTTATGTTTATATGTGATAGCAATATGTAACATAATTATGTTACATATTGCTATCTTACAAATTTGTCATTTTAAATCGTCAGGTAGTCCGATACCTTCAAAGTTGTAGTTCTTGTTTTTGATTGCTTCGATGTCAGCTTGTTCAGCTTCTTTATACTTCGTGTGTTGTTTTTCTGTGTCTTTGCACGTCATACAAATCATTTGAGTATTGAACATTGACATTGTAGTAATGTTTGTTTGTGTGTTGCATCTGTTGCAATTTTGCATAAGTATAAGTAACTGTTTTATCAGTAGAGCAAAGTTACGAATGAGTTAATTACAAAACAAATAGATGTTGTTAAAGTTATGTTAATAGTAGGTGTTTTTTGTTTGTTAATGACATTGCATTTTCAGCAACAAATTTTTTGAATCTGTGATTCAATTTATATTATAATTTTTTATATATGAGTGTGTAAAATAATACATATTGAAAAGTTACAAAGTGTAATTTAACAATATGTATTATTTTTTATATTAAACTAATTGTTGTTCTATTGCGTATTTAATATGATGGAAGCGCAGTAGGATGAGAATTTATTGTTGAAAATGCTGTTGCATTAACAAATAACTAATAAAATAAAGCATTATATGTTTCATATAATGCTTTATTTTATTAGTTGGTTTCTTTAATATTTTCGATAGACCAGCCGTATTTTTCTTTATACCAATTGTGGTAATTTTGCATACGTGTTTGTAGTATTGCGATTGCTTCACGTAAGCGGGCTGCGCCAGCACGATTACAAACTAATAGCGTATCATTAAAGCCGCTGTATGCTTCAAATGATTCCATTGAAAGTCCGTCACCTTTGGTTCGTTCAACTGGGTGTGAACTAAGGCGGTAGCCTGTGCCTTTGTGGTATATTACGGAGAATTTAATTTCTTTCCCGTTTTCTAATGTAAAATATTGTTTGTGTAGTGTCATGTCGTTCTTTTTTACAAAGATACGACTATCTTAATTAATAGCGTAAGTGGCGGATGTTAAAGTTTTGTTAAGGAACATATGTATATAATTATAATATGTTTTGTATGTGTTCTCTCTGGAGGGTGATCACCTGTAGAAATTTATTGTTGAAAATGTGGTTGCATTAACATATGGTAAAAGTTTAATATTTGTTAATCGACTTACATTTTCAGCAATAAATTTAATCCACCCAGCTCCAAAAATATATATGAAAAAATGTAATATGAATAGATATAAAAAAGCCCCATATAAAACATATGGGGCTTTGCTCGATATGAGCATACAAGTTCACTACACTTGTATTCAACTATGACACATATGATAACATTACCATATGTGTCATATAGTTATTTTAGTACTGGGTACTGTTCAGTTGTTGGTTGATATGTTAAAGTTTTTAATTTCTTATCACGAAACATATTCCAACTTTTTACAAATAGTGCATAGCGATTAGATGCGATGACGGTCTTTATATGTTTAGTTTCTTTATTCTTTACTAAGTAGTTACGAAACTGTAATACAGGGTCTTTCTCAGAAGTGAAGCCTAAGCCCGATGTAAGTGCATTAAAATAGCGTGATGCATCAGCCTCGTGTATGTCTGATGTTATTGCATACCAAGCACCAAGCAAAGACGGGTCAAGAAATCCACCGAATGACTTATGCGACTTATTAACAAATTCTATAACATGCATCCAATAGTCGGGTCGTTTCTTATATTCAGCTAATAAATCATCCATGCTGAACATGCGATAATTGTCTGAGCTGTCTGTGCCTGCTTGTCTTTTACCAGATAGTTTTTTTCCTGATAAGAATTTTTGTATAATAGCAGCACATATTTTAGAGTTTTCAATTCCAGACATTTTGAATATGTCGCCAGGTGTTCTCTTTGTGCCTCTATCAATTATCTTGAAGTTCTCAGCGGGTACATTCTCAGCGATAGTCATACATACGGACTTTCCTGATATTATGACTGCTTGTAATCTGTGTTGTCCGTCTAACAGATTGTTTTTTTCATCAAATGATATTGGGATTGGGCTTGACTGACTGAATTCACCTCTTGTCATCAACTGCGCATAATTTTTCGCAATATTATCTTTGAAATCTCTGTTATTAGGATTTCTTTGCAACCATTCTGCTGCAAGTTCGGGAGTTACAAGTACTTGTTTGTACTTGTTCTGATGCATTTGATTTGTCATAATTGAATTGTTTTATTTAGTGAGATACAAAGATAAGGACTATTATTTAAAAAGTGCTTTTTATTTAGTTAAAGTAATGTTAAAGCTTTTCGCAGCGTAAGGATTTAAATATGTATTCTACATTAATGTAGGAAACATATTTAAATTATGTATAATTAATAATTTTATATAATAAAAACTCGAAAAAATTTGGGTTTTTTGGAGAAATGGTGTATAATTAATTGCTGAAAATGTAGTTGCATTAACAATTAGTTTTTAACATAATTTTAACAAAATAAATTAGGTTAATAATTATAAATGTTGTACTTTTACAATAGAAAAGAAAGGGCGGACGCTTGCGCTTTTTTAAAATGTTAATAGAATGTTAAGGTGGAGAAAAGCTCCATCGCCGGATAAAATTTATTGCTGAAAATGTAGTTGCATTAACATATTAAAGTATTTTATATATGTTATTGGAAGCTCATCGCCGGATAAAATTTATTGTTGAAAATGTAGTTGCATTAACATATTAAAGTATTTTAAATAGGTTGGTAGAAGCCCATCGCCGGATAAAATTTATTGCTGAAAATGTAGTCGCATTAACATATTAAAGTATTTTATATATGTTATTGGAAGCTCATCGCCGATAAAATTTATTGTTGAAAATGCAATGTTATTAACAAATGCTTTTTGTTAACAATTGTTTAACATATTAATGGATATAATATATGGTTTGTGGGTAAGTATTTTTGAATAGCTATTAGCAATAGCTTACTTTTATTATCTTATGCTTATAGTGTTAAAAAGCGTTACATATTTAAAAGATAAGCTATATGTAACGTTTAGAGGTAACATTTTTGTTATATATTATTTGGTTACCTAATTATGTTACATTTTTGTGTAACATAATTAGGTTGTTTTAACCAAAAAACACAACTATGAAATGTGTGGTGGAAAATTACTATTTAAAGTAGTTAAATATATCTGGGAATATATATAACATTTTCCGTGTCAAACTACATCCCATCCGTTGGGTAGTTTAGCCCCGTTGTTTTTTTAATTAGTGGGGCTAAAGGAATTGAACCTTTTTGAAGGGTTTGCTGTATGTAGTTTTGTCAGGTCAACTTATAGTCTTTATGCGGGTTAAAATGTTAATGAGTTGTTGTCCCGCATCCGCTATCCAAAGACGGTTATTACAATTTACAATTTGTTTTTTTAAGTTGTTTGTAGTTTGCTGCTTTTGACCTTATTGATTATTGTATTGCAAATATACGACAAAGTTTTGAAACTACAAAATAGTTTTTCACATAATTATTATTACAAAGTGAAAAACTACAAAATTAAATTTGGCTGAGTAAATTATTTGCATTATCTTTGTGTATGGCTATACACTTATTCAATGCTGTTAAGGACTCGCTTCCATGGGAAGCTTTGCCTGAAACATTACAAAAAGTTATCATAGATACTTTTCGTATCGAACCGAAATATGCTGTGCATAAAATACAGAAATGGGGTGAAAGCGGCTGGCTACTTCATTTCGGTGTTATGGGTAGTTTTTCTATTGATGCTAATCATTTTAGTATAATGGAAAAATATAATATGGGTATTCAAGTGCCCGGCAATCAAACGTATTTGTGGAATTTATCTATAAGTGAATAACAAATAATTAACGTAAAGATTTGGCATTTCTACGGAAATGTCGTATCTTTACACTATAAAGAAAGGACGGTTGCTTGCGCTTTTTTTAAATGTTAATAAAATGTTAAGAGCTTGGGAAGCACATCCAGCTCACCGATTTATTGTTGAAAATGTAGTTGCATTAACATATTAATAAAATAAAAATAGTCACCTATAACAGGTGACTATTTTCGGGTATATTAATATTTTCTATGCGGGTTCAGCGATTGCTGGCACTTCAACTTCTGGTTTATTCAATTGATTTAGAAATACACGAATGCTTTGTGCCATTAAACATTTTTCTAATCTATCGCTGATGTCAGCGAAGGACACATTATGTTTTCTGTAATCTTTGATAACTTTGAGTATTGACTGAATTGTTTCGTTATCTTTGGCAAGAGTATTTTTTGTATGTGCTTCTATTCCCGTTTCCGCATGACGAATACCGAAAGACATATCACCGATTTTTATAGTCAGTGATTTTTCGCTATGCGATATGAAAAACTTTTGTGTAAGCGGTTCAGCGGCTTCTTTTTGTTTGCGTGGCGTAACTACTTTAAAAGTTCCGTTAGCTTGTTTTTTGGGTGTAGTTTTTTTGGGAGTAACTACATTGAACATAATTTGTTTTGCGTCCATAACGTTCTATTTTTGTGTAAAGATATACAAAAGTTTTAACACAACAAAAACAATGCTGTTAACGTTGTGTTAAAATAACGGTGGCGGCATATTTTTGTAGCTGTGTGTGTATTTGATAGCAAATGCAGCAGAAATGCCGAAAATCATCAAATATACTTTGAAACATATTACCGCAATTAGTAATACTTTATTTTCAGCTTTTTTCAGCTTCTTTCTCTCTATTACTAGTAATGGATGAGTTGACATAAAAAATAGTTTTAGAATATAAAGATACAAAAAATAAATGATGCACATACTTTTTTATTGTTAAATATATGTTAAAATACATATTTAGTTTATAGTAATACAAAAGATAGTCTTCTTCAAATTTATTGCTGAAAATGCAGTGCCATTAACAATTAAAAAAATCTATATATTTAGGTAAATATTTTATATAAAAATATATAAAAAACTGCTTATATTATATAAATTATATACAATTTAAAATAAATGTGAAATTCGTTGGATATAATTGATTTTATATATCTTTTAGAACATATTAAATAAAAGATCGTCAAGATCATGATATATATAAATACTACTATATTACAGGGTTATTTTTCATGTGTTAACATAACTTTAACAAAAATTATTTCTTAACAAATATTTAAGATAAAAGATTAGGTGATATCAGGACTCTGTTTAACGCTATTTTTAGACGAAATGAGCGTATCTATTGTGTTTAGATAATCTCTATTGCGCTATGTTTCGATCGTGTCTGGTTTAAAAATAAGCTATTCTACTA
>Ga0209084_1000085_pt1 | contig 89502 bp, 71 predicted proteins | sample C_130820_MF_Meta_FD_187309 | JGI IMG/M metagenome (GOLD analysis project Ga0209084, IMG submission 187309) | Freshwater microbial communities from Lake Croche, Canada to study carbon cycling - C_130820_MF_MetaG (SPAdes) (version 2) | ecosystem: Environmental > Aquatic > Freshwater > Lake...
GATCGATTACTTCGCCTAATGTAAATTCAGAAATTAATTTATTAAACGGATTACTTTGAAGATTAACTGGAATTTCATAATACCCATTTGCGTTAATTGATTGCGAAGAAAATGTCCTTATTGATAAGACATCAGCCGGTGTTAAATCATTTGCTAATATAATTGTTTTTTTAATTGGAATGTTGTTAGTAGTTACGTCAGTAGCAATTGACCATCGTAATTGATCAAGTCGAATTCCGTTAACATAAACACGGACTACTAAGTCATCGAGAGTTTCAATATCATCATATAAATCAATTTTAAAATTATTTAAATTTGTCGAATTTTTATATACACGCACTGCTGCTTGTGTATTAGGCGATGTACAAATTTGCCATCCGTTAACATACGAAAATGAATTATTGTAATTTGTTTTAACTAGAAATCCAACATTTGTTGATTTAGTTGTAATTTTTGAGTTTTCTTCGTACTGAAAACTGTCAGTCATTAACGAAAAATTAAAAACAATATCACCGATATTATTAATATTTTTATATGATAACGCAAAACCTAAATTTTTATCAACCTTGCCGCTACCAATTTTATACGAAAACAGATGTGTTCCTAAAAATGTAGATCCCGAATATTTGCTTGTATCACTAAAACTAATACCAGTATCATCAACTATATCAAACAACGGTTGTTGATTTAATTTTGTTTTCTGTTGTCCTAATTTCCAGTCTGTACCGTTAAACCAGTACATTTTTCCTTGATTTTTTGCACCAAAATGAATCAAGGCAGAGTGATATTTTTCAATAGTGTCGTCTAAAACAAGATGAATTTGGCTGCTAGTCGGAACACCATTAGCGTCAGTTTTATTTGTATAAAGATTAACAATTTCAACACGATATATATTATTTCTAACAAAATTATCAGTATCGGCAGTAAACAATATCCGATGGCCGTTAGCGAGATTAACACCGTCAACATTATATCCAGCCGATCCTTCAATAATTGAAAATGCATCAGTTGTAAAGTCGTCAATTAAATCAATATCGGTAACTGCATGTGTTCCAAAGTTAAATAGTTTAAGATTATTATCAAATTCAATAATTGGTCGAACTGCCCTAGCCGACTGATCAATAGTCGGCGTTATTCCATTTATAGTTGCGCTAATTTCAATAACATCTGTATGAAACCATCGATTATACCTCGACCATGCATTTCTATCTTTAGATGCACGATCAATCACAACATAATCAGGCGTGCTTGCATAAGAGATTGCATCACTGAATGGTTTCGAATCAAATGGGTTTGAATCGAATAAAATAGTTTCAGGAAGTGTATAATCAGTTAGAATTTCTAAATCTGATTCGCTAACTAATGTAATTGCAGTACCGACACCTTCGACATAATATTTGCCTGTTGCATATTTTGCAGGCGACACATTCCCAACAAACGCAATTTTCATGCCATTGCTTAACGGTGTCCCATCTTTTAATATATAAGTTTTTTTACCTAAAAATTCTGTATCGATATCTAACGACGAGTTTTCATTTAAGTCTAAAATTTGTACAACACCGCCGAGTATTATGTCAGTTTCACTGACATAATATAAAACATCTGGGCAGGTATTAGGAACAGTAAATGTAATAGATCCCACTTCCACAGCTGAATCTAAACCGGCAGTACGATACCGATCAGTAAACCCAGTAGATCGCTTAGTTTTAAAACTAAACGGGTTTCCTGGGCTTGTAATATTAAAGTTGTAAGTCTGACCGCGATACAATGTTAATGTTGGATTCCTTGACAGGCCGTTTGGTGTAAATAAATATTCGTTGTTATCGCCTTCGTTTTCAACAACAACCGTGTAAGTACTTTCAACTTTTTGGATATTTCCGTGTACATTAACTGTATTAGGACCATTAGGTAACCAATAATAATTTTGAAAATTAACAAATTTATCCCAATTAATATGGGGATCCCAGCTGTAAAATTCTTGCTTATTTAATCGAGCATGGTTATTAACGTTTCCGCCAAACACGCTAATTTGATTAATATAATCTTGATAATCTTTAAAAAATGTTGTATTATTAAGCGGATCTTTAACAACAAATCCCGGTTCTAATTGATATTGCTGTCTGGCAGAATTTGCTGCGTCAACAAAAACATCATCGTGTGTTGTAGCTTTAGAATTTTGACGACCAACATATCCGCTAACTTTTTGTACAGACCCGGGCTGGACTAATTGATTAACTGTAGCTTGTAAAAACTTTTTATTTGCATCTGTTCTATAAAATCTTGGTAGAAATGTTGCAGAAAGGTTGTCACTTGCGATTGGATTTGTGCTGTCAGCCATTAGATACTCCCGTATGATGAACTAGTAATAAGTTGTTGATCTGCTGAATTTTCAGCAGTAATAATATTTGCCGATTTAATTTGGTTTGCAGTAATTCCAGAAATAATTTCAATATCAGTTACTGTTGCTCCATTAATAAAAATTTGGTTGCTAGTTGATTTAATTTCAAATAAACTACCAAACGATAGATTAGGTTGGCGAGGTACAATCAAAAAATTTGAAATGTTAGGTGATGTTTTATTCATAACATACGTTGCTAGTTCTGAAAAATAAAAAGTATCACCAAAATCCCAATTTTCTAAAGCAAAAAATTCGTTAATTGCAGTTATCACTTGAGATTTAATATCGTTATCTGAAATGACCTGACCCGAAGTTTTTGTAATTTTAAACACTGCCTGCAATTCTAATGGCGCAGTTGGGCCAAACAAAACTTTATATTGTATAGGATGATATACAACTTCGTCGGACACTGCTTTAATTAAATTTAAAGACGGTGCCAAGGTGTTGTATAATTCATCAGTACCTGGGGCAAGCGGTTTGTCAATTGCTGCACCAGCAAGCCACTGTCTAAATGCAGTATCATAATTCTTTGTAAGAACAAATACATCAATAATGTTACTTGTTCCTGGATCAATTCGAGACTCATAATCTGCACTATGAATATATTGAAATTTAAGATTATCTCGGCCTTGATATACTTTATACATAAGAGAAGGCACTAATTTTCTTGCAGTAGTCAATTGCTTTACTACTGCAGTATCTGCAAAATAAAAATACTGGCCAATTGTAAAATCTAACAATGTAGCTAATTCGGATTCGGAATTATATATTTTAACAATCTCATTAACGTTATTGATATATCTAAAATCGTCTTGCCCTAACGAAATTGAGTATTTTTCTTCAACAATATATCGATTTTTAAGAACAATCGTTGAGTTAGTCGGATCAACAATAGTTAAAAATAATTCAGGATTATCAACAATACCGTCGTCGTCACTATCTGCAAACGACACTACAATTTTTTTATTATCTACATAACCGTCCAACCCGATATACTCAGAATGGATTTCCCATTTATAGTCAACTAAGAATGGCAAAGCACTACCTGCAACTGTATTGATATTTAAAATTTTAATAGAGTCTTTAATTAACGAGTTTGATCGAGTATCGTATATTTTTTTACTGCTGTCAAAATAAAATCTAAGTTGTTTATCACTTTCAAAAATAAAACGTGTTTCGCGACTAGTTATTTTATAAGATTCATTGTCGGTCGTAAACAATAACACCCAACTTGAATCTTGTTGTGTATTTGAAATATCGCCTTGTTTTCCTAAATTAAACGCGCCTTTGCTGTTTAAATTCACTTCAAAAATAATTTGCCATTCCTGAACAACTGCACTGTATCGCAGTCCGAAAGGTTTATTTGAAAATATCAAATCAATCATTGTCGAAATAACTGATTGAGAAAGCGAAGTCGAAAACTTTGGAATAATTTGGCTTACTATTGAAGTAGTCGGAATTGGTGTACTTAGCGTAATAGCACCCATGCCAGATGGTAGCATTCCTGTACCCGATGCCGTTCCGTCAGATGCAACTGTTACAACTTCTGCCCATAGATAGGTAACGTACCCAGGTTCTGTCCCAGTTCCTATTACTAATGCATTTTTGTTATTAGTATTAAAATACTTACCTTCAGGTGCAACGAATCTAACTAATGCGCCCGGTGAAAAATATTTAAGATCAGTAGCGGTAAATGAACTAACTTTGTTAATTTGAAGATCGGACTGGTTACTAATAAATCCAGATGATGACGACGAATCAGTCGAAACAGTAGTCCAAAACACATCTAAACTCAAAGTTATTAAATTAATAAATTTTGAATAATAAAAATTTCTCAATTCTATTTTTTTCAAAATATCAATTACTGTATTATAAATCACGGCTTCGATATCAGTCTTGTTAGCAAACGAAAACTTAACAAATGACTGGTAACTTTCAGTATACAGTACACCATCATCTGCAAATAAATTTGTAGAGCTATATTTTCCGGTAGGGTCAACGAGGTCAAAATATCGACTAATACCACTTGACGATCTGTTAACTGCTTTTACTTTTAATATTTGTTGATTAACACCCAATGGACTAATGTTATAATCTTCACCGGTAATCATTCTATTTTGTGTGTAGTACGTTGCAGGAGCATTTGCTTTAATGCTATCATTAGACTCAGTAGTATCTGCATTGCTAACTGAAGTTGCCAACGCTAGAGTAACTGTTAATGTTTCGAGCTGGTTAGTTGCCGACATGTATGGAATAGAAATTGAAACATTGCGAATATCTTGCGGTGTAATTTTATAGTTTAATCCGTTACTAATTCTATAATACACCCTAAAAGTGCCCAACGGTAAATTACCAAATGTGCCATCGCTAAATGTTAAACTAACTGCGTCACCTGCGCGAGTAGTAACGCCATATATATTTCTAATGTTTTTGTTTAAACTATTATAGATAATGTTGTTTCCTTCAAAATTAGGAACTTTAGTCCATAATTCACTTTCTGCAGAATTTTTGTCTAATCGATATAACCATACATCATTGTTGTTAATACCCTGCGATTGTATGTCAACTAATTCACTTGTGCTAGGTTGAGAAATTGTAAACGATCCAGTGCTAAGGTTTCCTTGAGTAAAGTTTAAAAAGAAACCAGTAGCCGCGCTACTGTAGCCGCGGCCGTCGTTTTTAAAAATGCAAGCAAGTTTATTTCCTGCTTTAGGTGGTTCTTCGTAAATATAGTTCTGCCCATTAAACGACGTACTTGTTATTTCAAATGTCGTGTTTCTTCCTGATATTGTTTTTGAAAACGCATAAACAGGAACTCCGGAATTTGCGCTTTCAAATCTGTATTGTTCAGAAGGGATGCCATATACAGTCGCTTTATCTACAGGACTACCAAATTGTTGAGATGTATTTAACGCAGCATTAATAACTTTAATAAACTGATCGTACCAATTCGAATTTGAAGCATCGTTCCATGTAATAACCTGACCGGCTAAATTTCGACCAGTGCTATCAATAACACTTTGACTAGTCTGCACAGTTGAAAATTTTAATAATCCTTGAGCAGCAACATTTCGTTTTGCATTATAACTAATAAGACGTGCTAATCTTAACACACTATCTCGACGTTCTGCTAGCTCTAAAAAGTTTTCGCGGGCGTTTAAATCAACACGGAACGCAACACTTTGTCCTAAAAATGCAATTAGATCGATAAGTGCCAAATACTCCGAGCTTTCAATATAATCGTTAAAATCTTCCGGGTAGTTTTGACGAATATAGTCAATCATTGTTCTACGAAGATTCTCAAAATCATAACTTTGAAAGTCTGCGTTTCTAAAAGATTGATAAATTTTCTTCCAATCTTCTGCTACTAATAATCTATTTTGTCTATCTATTGCACTCATGGTTTGTCCTAATAAGTGTATTTATTGAATAAAATTATGTGTGTACTTTATTGAATTAGCAAGCCACTTGTTTGATCAAACCGTAATTTCATAGATTGAGAAATATTATACGGATTAAATTGTAATGAACATTCTATTTGTATTCCAGTTTCGTACGCAGTTACTACTACCTCTGATGCATATATTCGCGGATCGTAATTTATTATTTTATTAACATCTTGCAAAATCAATTCTTTAACCTGCTCTGTCATTGGTTCAAATAATACGTCCCAAATTATTGTTCCAAACTCCGGCTGCATTAATCGCTCGCCTTGCCTAATATAAAAATGATTTATTAAGTCTTGTTTAACTAATTCTATGTCAAATAAACTAAAATTTTGTGTAGTTGTATTAACTGTGCTAAACCCTTTATACATCTTCGGTGTAATATCAGTTGCTTTAATTGCAACCGCCGGTAACGAAATCCTATGATAAAGATTTGATTTTACGCTCATTTTTGTTTCTCCTCGCCTTTAACTTTAGCGAAAGTATCTGTTTTTGTTGTGTATTTTTTAAAGAAATCCGGTGTTGCATTTCCTCGACTAGCAGTCGGGTCACTAGCTTTAGTTTGCTCAGGTATAACTTTAGTAGGATCTAAATTTTCATGTCCACTATAAGGCTCCTGCGTCGGAACCCTAATAGGAATATATGCTTTAGTGGCTGCAACTGCAGCAGCGCCGTTCATATCAATTTTAGTTGCAGATTCGATATGGTTAGTACTTTTTAAATTTAAATTATTTTTAACTGTTATGTTACCGCTGCCGGCATCGGCGAGTATTTCTAAATCACCAAATGTTGCAGTAATTTTAACATTTCGTCTAGCTGTAATATTAACCCATCCGTCAGTGTCTGCAGTAAATTTTCCAACAGTTTTACCCGGAGTATCTGCACCTGCATGTAAATTAATATCTCGAGCAGCACTAAAGTTAATATCTACATCAGATCTAAAACTAATGCTGTCTGATGCATATATATCGATTTTTCCGTTGCTGGTCATTTCAATCCATGCAGTTCCTCTAGAATTTGTAATGTAAATTAAATCTTCACTGTTATGCAACAGGATTTGATGTCCAGTCCGTGTTCGGATTCTAACAAGTTCGTTATGCGGTATTGTTACATCACCCCCGGTTTCGCCTTGTTCAATTGCCATATACTCCGGACCTGCTTCGCTGGGTTTTTTCTTACGAAGAAACTTGTCATCGCCGTCGTCCATAACAAACGTACTACCGCCTAATCTACTCACAAACGCATTTGGAATTTTGTGTTCATCTTTGCCAATTGGTCCAGTCTTTGCTCCTGATCTTTTATCAAGAGGGCCAGGTGTTGAAATCCCAAACACCATACTAGGCGTTTCGCGTCTTGCACTACTAGTCGTAATTCCACGAGTGTCATCATACAACAAACCGCCGTCGTTTGCGCCAAGGTTCCCTTGATTTTCTAAAACTACTGCAAATGGATGTGCAGGTTTTTTAAATTTAGAAGGATCAGACGTTGCTGTGTTAACTTTAGAATTAAATTCGGCAACTGGTCTGCGCTGTTTGCTATCAAGCACATATTCTGTTGCAGCAAGCCCAGGAATCATAAAATTTTTATTTTCTTCAAACACGCAGCCTATCCAGTAACCGTATTTTGGATCACCGTTAATAAAAAAAACAATTACTTTTGATCCTACATCAGGTGGGACCATCCAAAAGCCATAACTTTTTTGTGTGTTGTTAAAATCGTTCGGATCTTCAGCAACAAATTCTTTACTTGTTATTCCGCCAAAGGGACTCATGTAATTAACACGGTGCAACTCTCCCTCTTTGCTCGTGCCGCCAGTGGGTCGATCAAGTTCTACTTCAAGGATGCCCATATATGTACCATCCTGATGACTTACTACCGTTGCTAAGAACGGTCCTGGTTCTGGTTTTGATCCCGATGATGAAATGAATCCACCTTGTTTATTATCAGCCATTACTTTACCTATAATACCTTGCTAACTACACTAGTCACTGCGTCAGTTACTGCACCAACTGCATCACCTGCAATTTTTGCTGCAGCATCAACAACGCCTGATGCTAGATTTGCTATATTAAATGTGCCACTCGGTGCAACATTTGTACCTTCTTGCATTGGTAATCTATATGCATCGAGTTCTTGTGTAAATTGCCCGCCGTTAAACGAACTTTTAACAGTAATAACATTATACAATCCGTTAAACTGCATCAGCGGTGCAGTCGCAGAACCAAATGAATACATTCCAGTTGTTTGATTAATGTCAATTGGAGTTCTAAAAAAAATGCTAATAACAACTTCACCGTTTTGGTAGTTTACTGATCCGTCAGATGTTAAATTACTGTACTGTGTTGAACTTGCTGTGTAATTTCCCATTCCACTTTGCACAACAAAATAGGGATCACCGACAATTTTTAATTTTATGTTATACATATCAAGCCCCGATGTAACAGAGTCCATAAAAAATCTAGCAGCGCGGGTGCCTTTTGTTTCTGTACCACCACCGCCCATTTTGTCAGACCCGGTTAATGTTCCGATATATTTTACAATTGTCGAACCTACTCCTAACTCCTGTTCGGGCGCAAACCCTTCAGCAAGCGGCGAACCACCTTTTGGTTTAACATTCCCAATTTCAGAATCTTTAACATCACCGCCGTCTTCTAATCCATCGGCAGCCATAATTGTTTGGAAGCCATTATTAATCTTAATATCAAAATTTAAAATATCGACATTTTTTCCAGTATAAATGTAGTTGTATTCTTTTACTGCTTGCATTGCTAAATTATCAAACCCTGGAACCTGTGCATTAGGCGGAGCCATTTTACTAGAATGCACGTCGTATGGTACTACCCTATACACAATTAGCTTTGGGTATGATCCGGTTGATTTCATGTTGTCTGTATTAGGGATAATATAAGTTTGGACATCAATTCGCCACCATCCTATGTACCCCTCTGGACTTAGATTATCTGGGTTAAATGCGTCAGTAACAAAATTACTTTGTAAAATGACTTGATTAATTGCATTCGGAATATCAGTGTCTTGTCTAAATCTAAAATCACTTTCTGCAGCATTGATAGTATTATTCGCACGCACATTAACTTTTAGTTTATCATCGTAAATAACATTATCTTTTCCGACAGGAGCATCGCCTTTGCGCTTTTCGTCAAAACCTAATTTTGCTTTGCCTAGATCATTACAATTTTTAGGATCTTGTTCTAATGATTGGGTGTCTTTGTTTCGAGAAACACCTATTTTATCAAACAATGCCTGTTGTGTTGCATCAGTAGTTGCGCCATCTTTATTTTCGGTACTGCCTGAGCCTCCGCCCGATGCCTCAGACGAAGTATCAATCGGAAATAAGATTAAAATTTCATCTGGAACTGATACAATTTTTTTATCTTGTAGTGTTTTTAATCGTTTATTAACTACAGTTTGTAAACTCTTTTCGCCTGTTTGTAATGTTTCTTGTACAGTTGTTCCTTTGATCGATACATCAGTTTTTAATGTTGCATGCTCGTCACTTAACCCTAGTTGATTATACGGCTGTGCAGTTACTGTATATGAACTGCCGCTTGCATCAACTGACATGTTGATCTCATTAAACATAAACGGTATGCGTTTTTCTAAACCAGGAATAGGAACCATTGATCCGTTTTCTTTATTACCTCTAAAATCAATAGTTAATAAAAACGGTGCATCACGCCACGCATTCCACCCTTGTTCTTGAGCTGCTTGCTGGATCGAAATCATAAACAGGCCCATGCTAAACGGTTCTCTAACTTTAAAAGAGATAGATGAAACGTTTGTATTAAATCCAAACTGTAAACCTATTTGGCTATCTAATTGTAAATCTTCAACAAAGAAATCAAACTTACCATACGGTGTGTTTACGCGATTATTCGGGTCGGCATTAGCTGATTTACAAATTAGTGGAATTCGTTTCCCTGCAAGATATGTTGAATCCGGATAGTTGCAGTCTTCTGCGGTTAACGATCCTATGCCGATCACGTAGTCATAGGTAGCATACCCGTGTAGTGCATTGGCAATTGGAAATTTTTGTGGTGCAATTTCTTTAAATGCAGAGGTAACTGCACTAATAGTGCTGTCAATTGCCGCTGCAACTCCTGTTGCTGCACCTATACCTGTTAACACAGTAGTTGCCACCGATGATGCTGTAGTTGCTCCTGCCATTATATACCTAACGCCTCTCTTAATTTTGAATTTTTCGGAACATATATTTTAGTGCCTGCAGTAAAATCAAATATCGGATCACGAAGCACATCTAAGTTACGTTGGATAAACACCCACCACAAACTAGCGTCTCCGTACAAGTCAAACGCTAACAAATCTGGACGATAAGTATACTGTGCCTGAATAGTATACAGAAAATCATCCACTTCTGCGCTAACAGGCCGGATAGTTAAGATGTCTAAATAATCTTGTTTTGTTTTTGTTTTATACCACGGACTAGTATTACTGTATTTTGCTATCATATTAAATATATCCTACGCCACTATTTAAATAACCACCAGTAACAAACATATCTAAACTAAATTTACGAATACTATCCCTACTATAGACAGGCTGAAGAGTAATGCTAAACGAACTCTTAGTCGGAACTCGAGTTGTTCCGCCGCTAGTAGTACCGCCTAGTCCAAACGTGTTTAATGCACTTGCTGCTAGTCCTACTCCGCCTGCAAGTCCTGTAATTGCATTTGCGACACCTGCAGCTCCTGCAATTGTGCCGCCTACTGAACTAGCAAGTCCGCCTACTGATCCTGCAATGCCTGCAATTTCTCCTGCAAGGCTACCTGAAACTTTTACAGGGATATAGTCGCATTCTTCGTTCAATGTTAAATCAAATGAAGTGATAACCACTGGTACATTTTTAAAAACATAGCCGCCGTATCCGTTTAAATATACAATCGGAGGAGGATTACCCGCTTTCGGATCATATCCCGAGAACATTTTAGTTGCTGATCTAAGATAATGAAGAACTGCTAGCCAATATGCTGCTTGTACAGGATCTTCAACATGCATTGGGGCAGTGATTGAAATTTTTCCCGGGTCACTATGTTGATAAGCTTGAAAACCATAGTTTGAATGCGTTGTCGGGACTGGTGAATATGATGCAGTTTGTTGTATTTTAATCACTGGAGTGTAAGGAAAAACTAACCCACCTGCAGCCTTAAGCGGAGCAAGCACCGAACTTGATCTAAAGCTTATCCATGTTGGTAAACTTAGTCTAACTCTCCAGTCATTTGAATTGCCATCACTGAATGCAGCAACGGCGCTTAGAATATCACCAACTGCTTCGCCTGCGCGAGGTAAATCCTTAGACCGTAGGGCACTTAAGAAGTTCCCGCCTGCGGCTAACCCCGATGCTGCTGCGCCTATTTGACTCGATATATCTGCCATAACTATTCTTCCTTTTTGGTATAATATTTAGTTGACTTTTTAATGTGCGTAGTTTATAATATGAATACATAAGGAGTTTTAAATGCTTACACCCAAAGTAAATTACCTAAATAACAAGGATATGTTATTAGAAATACACAGATCAAAAAGTTCATACTGCGTTTTTACTGATCCATCATACCATCAATACGATCTAATACTTCCTAGTTTGGATAAAATTAATATTAGAACACTAGCACAAGCAAAACGAAATCAAGCAAAACGTATAGGCGATGCCGAATATGCCAAAAGAAAAGCACTAGGTGAAAAAGTCAAGCAAGCAGAGTGCGAACACGATTACAAAAAAGTCACAAAACTTGATATAGTCTTTAGGGTCATGTCATATGACCACATTCCAATGGCGTTCGGCCGTAAGAAGAATCCAAAAACAGAAGCAGACAAGCATGAAAAAGTAAATTTTCCTCCATTTCAACATTGGAAATACAACGAAAACGACGAATTAGTGTGTGTAGGTAAAAGTCATTGGAAGGGTGATTTAGAAACTGGTGAATTCAATAAGCACGCAGGGAAAATTTCCGATACTCTTGCACGTATGATGTTAAAACTATGTGAAAGATATGCAACTAGAGGAAATGTACGCGGTTATACCTATAATGACGAAATGAAAGGTCAAGCAATTCTGCAGTTAACTCAAATTGGCTTACAATTTGACGAATCAAAATCGGATAATCCATTTGCATACTTTACAGCAGCAGTAACCAATTCTTTTGTTAGAGTTATTAACATAGAAAAAAGAAATCAAAACATACGCGATGATATTCTTGAAATGAACGGATTAAATCCTTCTTATACTAGAACAAGTGCAGGTGAGTTTGAAGCAGCACAAAGACGGCATAACGAGGATACAGAATGATAGAAATTAGCTTACTAGATCCAAGAGTATCAGCAGCAGTGAGATTAATAAAAGACTCAGGGTGTAAAGAAGAAGAAATTGCAGTCGATTACTTATTCGAAAACAAGTATCATTGCAAAATAGAGTGCAATGACCCGTGGGATATTCAAGGTAAAGTGATATTTTCTGAAGAAAAGTATGCGAACTGGTTTATATTACAGTTTGGAGTAGGTAGTTAAGAGATCCGTTAGTGGATTGTAGATAAAAGGAACAAATGGGGAACTTATTTAAGAAGGTAGCAGTATTTACAGATTTGCATTTAGGATTAAAGTCTAACTCGCAAACACATAATCAAGATTGCGAAGAATTTATAGACTGGTTTATAGAAAGAGCAAAAGAACACGGATGCGAGACCGGAATGTTTTTAGGTGATTACCACCATAATAGAAATACATTAAATGTAGTAACTATGGCTTATTCGTTAAGAATATTAGAAAAACTAGGAAAAGCATTTGATAACTTCTACTACTTCCCAGGAAACCATGATTTATACTACAGAGATAAGCGAGATATTCATTCTGTAGAGTTTGGAAAGTATATTCCGGGCATTACAGTAATTGATCACCCTACAACTATCGGTAATGTAACACTGTGCCCATGGTTAGTAGGAGATGAATGGAAAACAATTGGTAAGAAAGGCGGCAAATATATCTTTGGACACTTTGAATTACCTAATTTCTTTATGAATGCAATGGTACAAATGCCAGATCACGGTGAAATACAAGTAGATCACTTTAACAAGTACGAATTAGGGTTCAGCGGGCACTTTCATAAACGTCAACAACGTCAAAACATTCATTATATCGGAAATGCGTTCCCGCATAACTATGCAGATGCATGGGATGACGATAGAGGCATGATGATCATGGAGTGGGACGGCCAGCCTGAATACATTGCTTGGCCAAACCAACCTACATTTAGAACATTGAAGTTAAGTAGACTAATAGACGAAGCAGATACCTTGCTAAAGCCAAAGCAGCACCTAAGAGTAGTATTAGATATTGATATTACCTACGAAGAAGCAAGTTTTATCAAAGAAAAGTTTATTGCAGACTATAATCTAAGAGAAATAACACTGATAGCCGAAAAAAGGGTAATCGAAATAAGCCAAGAGATCGATATTCAGCAATTTGAGAGTATCGATGAAATTGTGTCCAATCAGATTGTAAGTATTGACTCAGACATGTATAATAAAAACACATTACTATCGATCTATAGCAACCTATGAAGTTAAAAACAATAACAGCAAAAAATTTCTTATCAATCGGAAATCAAACACAGGGAATCGACCTAACTGCTAGTAATATGACACTAGTACTAGGCGAAAACCTAGACATGGGTGGAGATGATAACGGTAGCAGAAACGGTGTGGGTAAAACTGCACTGTTAAATGCAATTAGCTATGCGTTATATGGTACTGCACTTACAAATATCAAGAAAGATAACTTGATTAATAAAATTAACAACAAAAACATGTTAGTTACGCTTTCGTTTGAAAAAGACGGTACTGAATATCGTATCGAGCGAGGACGTAAACCTACTATTTTTAAGTTTTATGTTAATGACATAGTGCAGGACTCAACAGAAGTTGACGACGCCCAGGGCGATATGCGAGAAACACAAAAAGAATTACACGCTCTCTTAGGTATGAGTCACGACATGTTTAAACATATCGTAGCGTTGAATACCTACACCGAACCGTTTCTTGCGTTACGCGCTAACGATCAACGAGAAATTATCGAACAATTATTGGGTATTACGTTACTAAGTGAAAAAGCAGAGAAGCTCAAAGAGCAAATACGTCAATCTAAAGACAGTATTAGCCAAGCAACTGCAAATATTGAAGCAACTAAAAAAGCAAATGAGAAAATCCAACAAAGTATTAACACATTAACCTTGCGGCAAACTGCATGGAACTCTCAAAATGAGTTAGACGTTGAAAAAATTGCACGAGCAATCGTTGAATTAGAAAGCGTCAACATCGAACTTGAGATTTCTAACCATTCTCAATTAAAAGAATACTTAGAACAACGTGCAAAAATAGCAAGTCTAAACAAAGAAAAAGCAACTTTAGAGTCTGCAATAGCACAGGCTCTTAAAACTCGTGACAAATATACAAAAGAAGTTGCTGCCTTAGGAAATAAAAAATGCCACGCTTGTGATCAAGAGCTGCACGACCATAAACATGAAGAATTATTAGCACTAGCCAATCAACATTTAGCCGAATCACAGCAGTATCACGATAAAGTTGAAGTTAATTATACTAAAATCTGTGATGAACTAACTGGATTTACTGTAATTAACGTACGTCCAGACACATATTATGACACGGTTGAACAAGCATTAACTCATCAAAACAACTTACAGACATTAGAAACACAATTATTAATCAAAGCAGCTGAGACAGATCCATATCAAGAGCAGATTGACGAGCTTAACAACACTGCTATGCAAGAAATTACATGGGACGAAATCAATAGTTTAACCACTGTTAAAGATCATCAGGAGTTTTTACTTAAACTGCTAACCAATAAAGATAGTTTCATCCGTAAAAAGATCATCGACCAAAACCTTGCATACTTAAACAACAGACTTACGTATTATCTCGATAAGATGGGATTGCCGCACACCGTAGTGTTCCAAAATGATCTTAACGTTGAAATTACGCAGTTAGGGCAGGACTTAGACTTTGATAACTTGTCTAGAGGCGAACGTAACAGATTAATTTTAGGTCTGTCGTGGGCGTTCCGTGATGTATGGGAAAGTTTATATCAACCAATTAATTTATTGTTTGTTGATGAATTAATCGATAACGGATTAGATGCAAGCGGAATCGAAAATGCACTAGCAGTACTTAAGAAAATGGCGCGAGAGCGTAATAAAAACATCTTTTTGATAAGTCATAAAGATGAATTAGTAGGACGAGTTTCTAACGTGTTAAAAGTAATAAAAGAAAACGGATTTACATCATTTGCAACTGATTTGGAGATCAGCGAATGATGCCCAACGAAGAACTCCACGACGAGTTAATGTTAGCTCTTAGGGAGTACTTCAAAGCAAACCAACAGTGGGCAACATTGCGGACAAGAAGGTCCGCAATTAACTTGCGTCATTGGTTAAATGAAATTAGGAGACTGTGTCACTTGCAACGCATAGTAGTACAAGACTGGCGTTACGAAACATTTTCTCCTCTTAGGCCAAGTAAAAGAGCAAAAAACTTAATAGACAAAAAGGCAAATCAAAACGGCAGTGGCTCAGATGATAGCGATGCTAACTAATATACATGAGTTCGAAAAGTAAAAACAAAGGAAAAAGTTGGGAAAATGATGTTGCAAAACATCTATCAGCTCTCTACAACGAGAGCTTTATACGTGTCCCTTTTAGCGGTGCTTACATTGGTGGCAAGAATTCTGTTCGTAAAGATTTTTTGCACGAAGGCCAGATACGCGCAATGAAGGGTGACATTGTTCCTCCTGCAGATTGGAAACACTTTAATGTAGAGTGCAAATCATATGCAGAATTTCCATTCCATCAGTTGTTTACTGAAGGAAAAATTAATTTACTCGACTCGTGGATTTCACAAACACTTGATGTTGCCGACCAAGGCGACTTCAATATCATTATCATGAAGTTTAACCGCAAAGGCGCTTATATAGCATTTGAATATAAACACATCAACACACTGCAAACACACAGGCACATCAAATATACATCAGAAAAACACGGAGACTGGGCATTTACCAGCTTTGAAGATTTTTGGCAATTAAACAAAGACGAAATTAAAAACCTTTCACTAGGCAAATAATACAGTAATGGCTTGCACCGGCTAACTTCGGGTGCCTATGAAAACAGGACTAACAGTCACTGGGACGGAAATCTCTGCTGTACAGAGTACTCAATCACTATCCTTAACAGGACGACGATCGGATATGCCTAATAAACCGGTTTGATTGTTTTAAGAAAAAAGATTTAAAAAAGGCTAAAAGAAGGGACTGTGTTCCCTACGTTTGTAAGTATGTTAGCGTATATTTGCAAGCCGCCGTCAGATAAAGACGCAACTCGAGGTACCGGCTGACCGCCTCTGTAATGTTGTAACGCTAAGTGACAAAGGTCCACTCAGATAATGTCATCTTTGCCCTGCCTGGGCAAAGTGTGAGCGATCCATCTAGATAATATCTAAAAGAACGTGCTTCGCACGCTATGCTATATTATATTAAGATAAAAGTGTTTGAGTGAAAACGAAAACACAGTTGAACGTAGTTCAACATTAATAAATAAGCTTAATATGAGATTATCACAATGAAGATAAATGAAATAACAAAACAAAGCAATCAGTTAGATGAAGGGATATTAGCAAAGTTGTTTTCTCCTGTAGTAGGAAAGTTAGCAAAATTTGTAAAAGGAAAACCTAAAACTGCTCAAGAAAGAAAATTTGCAAGAGATCTCGATACTGTTGCCAGTTATGCATCTAAAAAATTAAGTTCAGCTAAAAAGTTCATGACGACTATAGGTACGTGGGGTCTAAAAGGATCGATGTTGTATTCTGTATACACACCTCTAGACGACTATCTCAAAAATGTTGAGTACGGCCAACAACAAGTTGAACAAGGTAGATGGACCGAAGAACAATTTAAACAATTTGAACAAAGCGAAATGGCTGCGTTAACTGGTAAATGGGCAGAGGCTTTTTTAGCAAATAAATTAACTAAACTTGGCTTTAAGCATGTGGTTAGACCAGTTCTTACCTTAGGCGGACAGTGGAAAGCACTCTCGGGATTAGTTGACGGCATGAGCCTTGCAGGACAAGCTGCTATGTTGCATTGGATTGCAAGTCCGGAAGGAGCAAAGCATGTTGCAAATTGGCTTGCTTATCAAATTGACATCCCAGTAATAGGAAGTATAAGCGCAGGCGATGTAGCTGGAGCTACAGGTGAACTTGCAAAAAAAGCAATATTAGCTGCAGCAACTAATGCAGCTAAAATGATATCAGATAAACCTGCAGACCCTACTGCTACTACAACGTCTCCAGAAAAACCTGCAACTACAGCTGATCCTAATTCAACTACTACTGCTACAGACAAACCAGTTGATCCAGCAGCAACTGCTAATACACAAACACCTGAAAAGCCAGTAGACAAAAAACCTGCAGTTGATTTTTCAAATGGAGATTGGGAATTTCATCGTCCTGGCTTTTTAAGAAATACAAAAACTGGTGAAATTAAACGTGGCGAAGCTTAGAGTAACGGTAATCTAGTTTCTTTAGTTGCTTCTATATTGTCTTTAATCACAGAGTAAATCATTTCTCTATCCTCAAAACTATAATACATGAGGAGGTCATTCATGCTAATACCTCCTCGCATATACCAACTGATTCTAAATAATTCTAATTTAAACTGTTTAATTTCATTATCAACCCTAATTAGATATTCTTTGATCTCGTCGTCGGATAATCTAATTAGGAGTTGACGAAAAAATTAGATTGATCTAACTCAACTGATACTTCAGTTTCAGTTCCACACTCGTCACATTTGATCGGAAATGCAGGTATCGCCCAAATTTTTCTATGCTTTTCGATCTGTGTCTTAATAGCATCAATAACTTGCTTATCTGATTCTTCCAACCATTCTTGGATAAATCCTCGTTCAGTTACGATTGTGTCAGGCGTTTCGACACTGTCGATGCTAAGTGCAAACGTATCTTTTTGCACCTGGGCAAGATCTTGCCATAGCTGATCGACTAAACGTTGTTGTTCTTCAGTATCTTCGATTTTTGATGCATGCGTTAATTTCTTTTGTAATTCAAAATGTTTTAAATTAAATTCTGTTGACTGTTTGTAGTTTAACGGCCGCAGTTTAATTACAAGGTTACCTAATACGATTTTATTATCATACTTTGCAGCATTAAAATGATCGATTACCTTGTTTAAATCTAACTCATAGTCATTTGTTGTCGAACATTTTTGGCAAGTGTGCGATACTCCGAGCGTGTCTCCAAATGTTGCAATTTTAATTGCAGCAAATATTAAATTTGAATCTAAAACCGATAGCTGCCATGCATCTGTTAATGCAGGAACACAACTTTCAATTACCTTAACAATGCTTTCGCCTGTAAGTAACGCATCGGGTGTCTTAACAATAATTTCATCCATGCCAGTCATGCTGTAGACTGGCAGCGAGGTTACTTCGCCGTCGATCGAGCCTGGCTTATTATACACACCTTTGCTAGGTAAGCTAATGTAAATCTTTGGTTGTCTAAAATATTGTTGTAATGGATTTCCTGCCATGTTTATCTCCGGATAAATATAATTAACGTTATTTATATACGCATATTTTTAGGATTTTTATTATGGCAGACATTGATCTTGACAAGCTAGCAACTGTACTCGGCGAAAAAATTAGAGGTGGGAATTCAACTATGAAATCCGACTCATCTGGTTTAGATCTTTCAACATTAAAAGGCCAATTTACTGAGCTAGTCGGAACTATTGGTCCAGTTATTACAGGGTTTTCAAACGTAGGCAAAGGTGCAGACGCGTTATCATCGTCTTTACATCAAGCAGGAAATACAGTTGGCGATTCATTAGGCAAAGGATTTAACACGTTTGTTGATACACTTGACGACGGTCGGAACAAACTTCGCAATCAATCAGAAACACTTGGTCAAGACTTTTATGGTCTTAATTCAAAAATAGCAGGTGCTGGCACTACTTTTGAAGACCATTCAAAGTTAATGCAAGAAGCTAACGGATCATTAAATGCAATGGGTCGCAACTCCGAAGCAGTTAATAATTCATTCTTAACTCTACAAGGTAAAGTTCAAGAAAATCCTATTGCAGTAGGTCTCAAAGCAACAAACAACATGAATGAAGCACAGCTCAACAAAGCTGCTGTAATATATGCAACTACAAATAAATTAAGTTTACGAACACAAGAAGATTATGATAAAGCTGCTGCAGCAGTTGCTGATTTTGCAAGAGAAGTTGACGAAAATGCTAAATTAACCGGAAAAAGTCGCGATCAAATCCTTGACGAAACTGCAGCACGCAATCAGTCAATCGAAAGTCAACTTTCGATGAACTTACTTTCTGAAGCCCAGCAAAAAGGATACGCTCAGACCCAAGGCGCATTAGCAGGAATGGGTAAAAGCATCAATGATGCCGCGTTAAATGTAGCATCTGGTACACGATTAAGCGAAGAATCTAGATTAACCTTGCAATCAATGGGACCTGCAGGCGCTGAATTTCAACGCGCAGTTAAAATGCAAACTAATGCAACTGACGAAGCTAGCAAAAAAGAAGCAGCAATTGCAATGGAAAAAGCAAAAGCTGATATCGCTGCTTATCAAAGCACTAAGCAATATGCACAAATGGCAATCAGCGGTAACTCTGATCTTTCTACACAAATGAAAAAAGTTGCCGGCGAAACACAAGCATTTACCAAGCATGCCGAAGGTGCAAAAGCCGATATATCTGCAGAAAAAGGCGAAAAAGTCAGTACAGCTGATGCACTTGCTATTGCTAAAAAAGAAGCGCAAGCAGCCCAAGAAGGCAAAGCTACTGACATTAAAACAGGAAAAGAAACAGAGCGTCCTGAACTAAAAATGCTCGAAAGCTATAATACCGTTGCTGAAAAAGCTAGAATATCAGCTGCTGGTGCAACTGATGCAATTAGCAAGTACAATACAAAACTCGGCGAACAACCTGAACTTCTTAACAAAGCAACTGCTGCACTAGAAAAAGTATTTGGTACTGCTAACTCGCAAGCAGAAGCATCAAAAAACATTACCGGTGTCGTCGATAAAGGAACCGAGGCTGCAAAATCACTGTTACCAAGTAATTCTACTGTTATGCAACCGACAGGTAAACAATCGCTGCCTGGGTTAGAAGATCATGTCCCTGGTACACCGATTGGCCGCGACACTGGGTCATTAGGTAAAACCGGCAAGTTTATGGAAGACTTTGGTAGTGGCACACTTGCTATGTTACACGGCAAAGAAGGTGTTATTACCGAAGATCAGTTCAACGAACTTACAAAAGCTTTAGATCCTAAAGCAATGACCGATATTATCAAGCAGTATGCACCGGAACCTAAGCCAGCAGTCCTGCCAGAATTAAAATTACCCGAAATGCCTGGTGTAAATGCTAAAGAATCTAAGCTCGAACCAATGTTTAAGATGCCAGATATCAGCAAATCTTTTGATACAATCGCTGAAGATTTTAAATCTTCACTACCAAAAGAAATGCCAGATCTCAGCAAAACATTTGACACTGCACTTAGTGGTTTATCAGATATATTGCCCTCGGAGTTTCCTGATCTCAGCAAAACATTTGACACTGCACTTAGCGGCTTATCAGATATCTTACCTACAGAATTTCCTGACATAGGTGATTCATTTGATTCGGTAATAGATGATTTTTCTGATATATTACCCACGGAGTTTCCTGATCTAAATAAAACATTTGACACTGCACTCAGTGGCTTATCGGATATAATGCCTACAGAGTTTCCTGACATAAGCGATTCATTTGATTCAGTAATGGATGGATTTTCTGATATAATACCCACAGAGTTTCCTGATCTAAATAAAACATTTAGTACAGTTTCTGACAACCTTACTTCGCTGCTGCCAACTGAATTCCCCGATCTAAATAAAACATTTGACACAACACTTAGTGGCTTATCAGATATTTTACCGACTGAGTTTCCTGATATCGGAGGAACATTTAGCACTGCACTTAGTGGTTTGTCGGATATTTTACCAACTGAATTCCCTGATCTAAATAAAACATTTGACACCGCACTTAGTGGCTTATCAGATATTTTACCAACTGAATTCCCTGATATAAGTGAGTCTTTTGATTCAGTAATGGATGGATTTTCAGATATTTTACCAACTGAATTCCCCGATATAAGTGAGTCTTTTGATTCAGTAATGGATGGATTTTCTGATATAATGCCTACAGAGTTTCCTAACATAGGCGAATCATTTGATTCGGTAATGGGCGATTTTAAATCTATATTACCTGACGAAATGCCTGACATCGGAGAATCATTTGATTCGGTAATAGATAGTTTTTCTGACATAATGCCTACAGAGTTTCCGGACTTGGGTGCAACATTTGATTCTGCAGTCAGTGGAATTTCCGACCTGTTCCCTACAGAAATGCCTGATTTAGGAGACACCTTTGATTCTGCACTACCTGACTTTGAATCTATGTTCCCTAAAGATTTTAGCATTGGCCCAACGTTTGATAATTTGACTTCGGGATTCGACAAAATGACTGCTGGTATTCCTAACGTTAAGGACTTAATACCGTCGTTTGAAACAACACCTCAACCTCCAGAGCCGCCTGTTAAGAAAGCAGAGCCTGCGCCTGTTACACCAGTACAACCGACTGATCAGATTACTCTAAAAGATGTCCATGCGGCATTATTAGACTTAAATAAGACTATGTCAAAGATGGTATCGCACACTGAATCTATTAGTGATTCAACTAAAAAAGGTGCAAACTATGCCGCAAAAAGCACAGGCAATAGAGTAATGGCCTAAGGAAAAAAATAAAAATGTCTTGGAAAAAGCACTTTACTCCAGTTCCGACTGGATCAGATTTAAGCCCGTCGGCTAGATCAAATTCGAAAGCAGGACCTGCTCAGACTAACTATTCAAGTTACTTACCTGATGTATACACAGGTAGTCCTAACCGAGTAGAAAGGTATCAACAGTACGAAGTAATGGACAGCGATCCTGAAGTTAATGCTGCCCTTGATATCCTTGCAGAATTCTGTACAGAAAAATTAAAAGATGGCAAAAGTCCGTTTACTGTTAAATGGCGAAGCAGAGCTACTAACTCAGAAGTTAAGATTTTAGGTGAGTATTTACAGCAATGGAACAAGCTACAGCAGTTTGATACTAGAATATTTCGTATTGTTCGAAATGTTTTCAAATACGGTGATGCGTTCTTCATTCGTGACCCCGAGACACAAAAATGGAACTGGGTCGACCCTAGCAAAATTGTAAAAATCATTGTCAACGAAAGTGATGGCAAGAAACCTGAACAGTATGTTATCAAAGATCTTGCACCAAATTTTGAAAATTTAGTTGCAACTCAAATAACTCCTAATATCAATCCTCGCCAGTCGCAAGGTGGCATGACTTCGGGTGCAGGATACATGGGATCACCTGGCACACAGCGTGGTGCATCGGGGCCGTTCCCGTCGAGCAGTTCGGGCAGTAGATTTGGTCTTGCCGAAACAGAGCACGCAATTGACGCCGAACATGTAGTACATTTGAGTTTATCAGAAGGTTTAGACAATAACTATCCATTCGGTAATAGTTTACTTGAAAACGTGTTTAAAGTCTATAAACAAAAAGAATTATTAGAAGACGCTATCTTAATCTATCGTATCCAACGCGCACCAGAAAGACGTGTGTTTCACATCGATGTTGGTAATATGCCTAGTCATATGGCCATGGCGTTTGTAGAAAGGGTCAAAAATGAGATTCATCAACGAAGAATTCCTAGTCAAAGTGGCGGAGGACAAAACGTTATCGACAGTGCATACAATCCGTTAAGCATTAATGAAGATTACTTTTTCCCACAGACTGCAGAAGGCCGAGGCAGCAAAGTTGAAACACTACCAGGCGGTACAAATCTCGGTGAAATTGACGATTTAAAATATTTTACCAACAAATTGTTCCGTGGTTTACGCATTCCGAGCAGCTACTTACCGACAGGTGCAGACGACAGTCAAGCAAGTTTTAATGACGGCCGGGTAGGTACTGCATACATTCAAGAACTTCGTTTTAACAAATACTGCGAACGACTACAGAACTTAATTACTGAATCATTTGACCTTGAATTTAAGCTGTTTATGTACACACGAGGCGTAAACATTGATTCTAACTTATTTGAAATAGAATTTAATCCCCCAATGAACTTTGCAAGTTCTAGACAAAGTGCATTAGACGGCGAACGTATTAACACATTTAATTCGATACAAGCAATTCCATTTGTCAGTAATCGTTTTGCATTAAAACGTTTCCTAGGACTCACAGACGACGAGATTGCAGAAAACGAGCGTATGTGGGGTGAAGAAAACGGAAAAGGACAACCGACATTTACTGACGCTGCCGGCGAACTACGTTCGGCTGGGTTATCAGCAGCAGGAATTGAAGGTGATTTAGGCATGGCCGGAGATTTAACTGCACCCGACGGTATGGGTATGCCAGACGCACAAGGAGCAATGCCGCCCGCAGCACCACCAGTTGCAGCACCTGCGGCATAAATATTACCATGATACTTAGAGAATTATTTTACATTGACCCGGACACTAGAAGAGTTGCAAACGATTTGCGCTATGATGCAGCCCGTGACGATACTACTATGCATAGAGATGATACTCGCAAAACGCGATTAACTCTAAGACAGATTAATGAGCTTAGAAAATCAAGTGAAGCGCATATTCTCGAACAAGAATCAGAACTTGAGTTTATTCATTCTATGTATGCAGCACCACCAGCAGCACCGGCTTAATATTTTTAAATTTAATAAATAAAAAACCGGCGGTTTTATCCCATATTTGTATACTTTTATATAAGTAGTATTAAATACAATACAGCCTTGTACAAAATAAATCACAGGAGAATTAAATGACAGATCGCGCACAATTTGAAGCTATGCTAGAAGCTTTGATCAATGAAGATCAAGAAGCAGCAAGAGATATATTTCACAACATCGTAGTAGCTAAATCTCGTGAAATTTACGAAGAATTACTATCGGAAGATTTTGGAGCAGAAGACGATGAAGAATCGGACACTGACTCTGAAGAAGACTCTGAAGAAGACGATAGTGAAGCAGACGATGACGAAGGTGAAGAAAACCCATTCGGCGACGAAGAAGAAGGTGAAGACGACTTCGGCGGTGAAGAAGACGACATGATGGGCGGTGAAGATGATGGCGATTTAGAAGATCGCGTATTAGACCTTGAAGATGCGTTAGACGAATTAAAATCAGAATTTGAACAATTAATGGCCGGTGAAGAAGACGAACCAGAACATGACGACATGTTCGGCGGCGATGATGACATGATGGGCGGCGACGAATTTGGCGCAGACGATGCTATGAGTGCAGCAGGCGACAAAGAATTCCAAGAATTCATGGAATATGTTAACAAAGTTGCATTGCCTAAACACGGTGACAACGGTGTTAATAACAAATCAGTTATCGATAACATGAAAAACGACATGGGCGGTACTACTGCAAACATCTTAAATAGTTTTTCAACTGATAAAGGTGGTACACAAGGTGGATTATTAGACCCATCTACAAAACCACAAACCGGAAATAACATTAACGTTCCTGGTGCAAAATCAGCTACTAATTTAAAACAAGTTCCAAAAGGCCATGGTGCTGAGAAAAAAGGTTCAGGTGACAACGGTGTAAACACTAGAGACACTTTACCTAGAAGAGGCAGTAAGTAATCTATGTTACATCTCCGAGAAAACCTCAGTTTCAACGAAGCACAAATGATCGTTGAATCTGACGATAAAGAAGGCAAAAGTTTGCACATGAGTGGTATCTGCATCCAAGGCGGTATCCGAAATGCAAACCAACGTGTCTATCCTGTGAGCGAGATTAGCAAGGCTGTTAAGACCCTTAACGATCAGATTCAAAACGGTTATTCAGTACTCGGAGAAGTTGATCATCCAGATGATCTAAAAATTAACCTTGACCGTGTATCGCATATGATAACTAATATGTGGATGGACGGTCCAAACGGTTATGGTAAACTAAAAATTTTACCAACCCCAATGGGGCAGCTAATTAAAACAATGCTTGAAAGCGGCGTTAAATTAGGAGTTAGTTCACGCGGATCCGGCAACGTCAAACCAGATGGTTCCGGTGAAGTATCAGATTTTGAGATTATCACAGTAGATATGGTAGCTCAACCAAGCGCACCTGGTGCTTATCCTACACCAATTTATGAACACCTAATGAATTCAAAAGGTGGGCTTAATGCCTTTCGCATAGCGCAAGAGGTCAAGGGTGATCCACAGGCGCAAAAATATCTCAAAGAGAGCTTATTGAATATAATAAGCAACCTCCAATAATAAGGAGAATCATAAATGTTGGATGCTTTAAAAACATTATTAGAAAACAACGTGATTTCAACAGAGATTAAAGAGTCGATTGAACAATCATGGGCACGTAAGATTGAAGAAAACCGTGAACAAGTTGGTCAACAACTGCGTGAAGAATTCGCACAAAAATACGAACACGACAAAAACATTATGCTTGAAGCAGTTGATCGTATGATCTCTGAACAACTTGCACAAGAAATTGTTGAATTTTCAGAAGACCGTAAAGGTCTAGCAGAAATGAAAGTTAAGCTAGCTAGAAAAATGACAGAAAGCACACAAATGTTAAACACATTTGTTACTCGTCAACTAGCATCTGAAGTTAGAGAATTGCATGAAGATCAAGTTGCAATTGCTAACAAGTTCGGCGTTTTAGAAAACTTCATCGTTGAAGCTCTAGCTCAAGAAATTACTGAATTCTATAGAGACAAACAAGACTTAGCAGAAACTAAAGTACGTTTAGTCCGCGAAGGTCGTAAAGAAATCAAAAAGGTAAAAGAACAATTTGTTCAACGTGCTGCAACTATGGTTGAAAGTGTTGTTAGTCGATCATTACGTGCTGAAATAACTTCATTAAAAGAAGATATCGAATCGGCTCGTCGTACAGATTTTGGACGCAAACTATTCGAAGCTTTTGCTGCTGAATACCAATCTAGTTACCTCAATGAAAAATCGGAAACTTCTAAATTACTCAAAGTCATAGACATGAAAGATTTAGCTATGCAAGAAGCAGCTGATGCTGTTATAAAAGCAGAGAAAATACTAGAAAGTAAACAAGCAGAAATCCGTGCGCTGAAAGAATCGCAAGAAAGAAAAGCAATCATGAGTGAACTACTGGCTCCGCTTAATTCGGAACAAAGAGCAATCATGGGCGAATTGTTAGAAAGCGTAAAAACTTCTAGATTAAACGAAGGATTCGAGAAGTATCTACCAGCTGTTGTTACGGGGAAAGCTCCTCAGAAAAGACAGGCACTAGTAGAGGCTAAAGAAATAACTGGAAATAAGACAATTTCCAACACCAATCGTAGCAGCGAGTCAGATGTTAACATCATTGATATTCGTAAGCTCGCTGGACTAAAAATTTAAGGAGAAATTTAAATGTCAGAACTACTTAATGGCCGTTGGGCAGAAACTAAAGAAGCCCTATTAGAAGGCTTATCAGGCACAAAAAAATCAGTAATGGGAGTTACATTAGAAAATACTCGTAAGTATTTAATGGAATCACCGACTGCAGGTGCTACTTCTGCTGGAAACGTTGCAACATTAAACCGTGTAATTTTACCGGTAATCCGTCGTGTTATGCCAACTGTTATTGCTAACGAATTAGTTGGTGTACAACCTATGACTGGCCCAGTTGGTCAAATTCATACATTACGTGTACGTTATAGTGACACAAATTCAGGTGCAGGTGTTGTAGCTGGTGAAGAAGCATTAAGCCCATTCAAAATTGCAGAAGCATATTCAGGTAACTCTGCAGGTAAAGCAGCATCAACAGCAACATTAGAAGGACAAGCTGGCAACAGAATGTCGATCCAAATCTTGAAACAAACTGTTGAAGCTAAAACACGTAAATTATCAGCTCGTTGGACTTTTGAAGCTGCACAAGATGCGCAAGCACAACAAGGTATTGACGTTGAAGCAGAAATTATGGCTGCTTTAGCACAAGAAATTACTGCTGAGATCGACCAAGAAATTATTGGTTCATTGATTACTTTAGCTGGTTCAGCTACTGAAACTTATGACCAAGCAAATGTTTCTGGCACAGCAACATTCGTAGGTGACGAACACGCTGCATTAGCAATCCAAATCAACCGTGTGAGCAACTTGATTGCACAACGTACACGTCGTGGTGCTGGTAACTATGCTGTTGTATCTCCATTTGCATTAACAATTTTACAATCTGCTACTACTTCAGCATTTGCTCGTACAACAGAAGGTACATTCGAAGCTCCTACAAATACTAAATTTGTTGGTACATTAAACAATTCATTAAAAGTTTACGTAAACAGCTACGCACAAGATACTACTTCTATCTTAGTTGGTTACAAAGGTGGTTCAGAATCAGATGCACCAGCATTCTACTGTCCATATATTCCATTAATGTCATCAGGTGTTGTTTTAGATCCATCAACATTTGAACCAGTTGTTTCTTTCATGACACGTTATGGTTATGTTGAATTATCAAACACTGCGTCATCTTTAGGTAACGCGGCTGACTACTTAGGTTTAGTTGGTATTACTAGCGGAAACGTTAAATTCAGCTAATTTATACTTAGGTATAACACACTGTGGAAAGGCTCTTAGGAGCCTTTCTTTTTGAGTAGATAAATACAAAGTCTAAATGAGCTTGTAAACACAAGACTTATGCTGTGACCCCACAGCGTAGACTTAAAACGTCATTAGGAGAAAAACAAATGGGACGTCCTTTACATAAAAAATATTTTGGTAACCGTAATATCGGTTCGACAACAACAACTGCTGATGATAAAATTGGCGGTGAAGGTGTAGCAAGCGTGGTTGTTACTGGCACATTCTCAGGTAAAACTACTGCAACAGATTATGCTATTCCAGCATCAGTTATTTCATCACCAGATTTACCAGACGGTATCAAACCGACTCTAACAATTAGATTTTCATCAGCAACTGCCGGTGCAGTTACTGTTGTAGACAAAGGTTCAGGTTATTCAGCAGCACCTACAATCTCAGGTGCAGCACTTCAAGCATTAGGTGGCGGTGCTGGTACTGTAGTACTAACTGCAGCACTTACAGTTAGTACAGGTTTTGTAGGATCTGCAACTAATCAAGAAAATGCAATTTCAATTACTGCATGGGTTCCTGCAACAGGCGCAGCTGGAAATATTTCAGGTAACGGCACTAGTGCAGTTGTAGGCGATATTAGACGCCAAGTTGGCAGCAAAAAGTATGTAGTCGAAACTGCGCAAGGCGTTGGCCGTGTGACTTTAGTTGCAGCTACTCCTGCAACAGGACAAGCAACTATTATTGCAACTGATTCTGCTAGTAATACCTATTATGTTACTAAATTAACTGCACACAAAGCAAAATTAACAAGATTAAGTGGATCTAGTTATTTGTATGCAACAGGACAAACTGCAAACTGGTCATTTGCTACTGCAAGTGGCGCGATTGTTCAAATTGCAAACGCTTAATATGCAAGCGGAGGGAGATATTTTCTCCCTCCTTTTTTAGGATCTAATAATGTCAAGAATTTTAAAAGTTAACCAAAGTGATTATCGGGTGCAAGTCCGATCTGGCGGAAATATTACTCTAGATACCGGTGTTGCAGCAGGTGAAGTGCGAGTAACCGGAAATCTAGTAGTTTCGGGAAACTATACGACACTCAATGTTTCAGATATGCAAATTGAAGATAACATTATTATCCTTAACAAAGGCGAAACCGGATACGGAGTAACTGAAGGAACTTCAGGTATTCAAATCTCACGTGGTGGTCATCTAGCCCAACCTGATGCGCAACTTGTGTTTGACGAAAATGTTTCATTCTACGATCCTATCACTGAATCAGAATTACCCGGAACATGGGTATTTAAAAATACTGAAAATCAATTAATTGGTATCTCAGTTAGATCAATCACATCTGACGGAAATAATGATATTGCAATTGACATGCAAAATTCGGTTTTAACTGTATTTAAGTTAGCAAATGTTGATGCAGACGCATATTCAGATTTATTATTAGCGTTAGATCCAACTGGATATCACGACAACGATATTCCAACTAAAAAGTACATTACGCGCTACATGCAATCTGGTGTGTTTACGCCAGGTATGGCTGATGTAGATAAAATTTACAAACGTGACGATATTACACCTTTTACAGAACGTTCTAGAGTACAAGCGTTTTCAACTAGTATTGATTTTTTAATTAATTCCGGACTAAGTGCAAGACTTGATTCTACTGGATTACAAGTTAACCACATTAATATTTTCAACGACACTATATCGAATACCTCAGCAACTCAACTTAAATTATCATCAAGTATTAACCTAGTTGAAGTTGATGCAGTTTTATCATTAACTAACCAGTCTACAACTATAACTGCTACTACTTTAAAAAATAAATTATATTCAAAAGCTACAGACGGCCCTGGTCGAACTGGTCTTTATTTTACAAATACAAACCAGTATAACGGTGCAAATAATAGTGACGAATTAGTAAGCAAAAACAGAGCAGTACTTTTAAGTATGCTTTTTTAAGGATAACACATGGCAATTTACAATACAGCAGTAACATCTTCAAACACTACACTAAGTACCGGAGCAGGTGATCGTGCAATTACAACTCTTATTTTTTGTAACACATCGACTTATGTACCTGCAACACCTGCATTAAATCAATCATTATTGTATGTGTATGCAGTACCTTCGGGTGGGACTGCCGGAAATGGTAATATTATCGTTAACGGGTTACCGGTACCAGCAGGCGAAACAGTAAGCTTTGATCAAGAAAAAATAGTGTTAGGTACGGGTGATTTTATAGTAGCAAAAACAGATTCACTGAGCAATATTACTGCTACAGTTAGTATTTTGGCGGTATAACATGAGATATTTACGTAAACAAGTTTTAAATCGTAGAGCACCGTGGGATCAACGATTATATGTTAATCTTGATGATGCAGTTGTAATGACCTCAACAAACAACGTAACATTGCCATCCGGTACTACTGCGCAACGACCAGTTAGCCCAGTTAACGGTATGATAAGATACAATACTGACATTGTTACCGGCGGTGAAATCGAAGTGTATCAAGCTAGTCAGTGGCGCAGTTTAAGATTTAAAGAACCTACATTAATTACACAGCAAAGTTTAGGTGCCGGCGATAGTAACAATATATATTTTGGTCCGCTAAATCCTGCACCGCCGACTACCGTACAAAGCAATACAACTTGGGGCGGCCAAAATCTTCTAGTTATAGTTGAAAATGTAATTCAACTTGCAAACACTAATTACGCAATTGTTCAAAATCCGACTACAATTCCAGCCGAAGTATATACCGGAACACTAAGTAAAGCAGCAATATTAGGTGATACTACTTTGTATTTTAACACTAGTTTAGTAGCAACAGGAGCAACAGGAGCAAGCGGAACTGTAACAATTACCTTTACTAATCGACCTGCAGCAGTATCGTTTGCAGTTGGATCAACAATTGTTGTTACTGGATTCATACCAACTTCTTATAATGGGACATTTACTGTAACTGGCTCAACGACAAGTTCTGTAAGCTATGCAAACGCAACTACTACAACTGCAACATTTGCAGGTACAGTATCAAGCAGTAATACAATCTATACTTCAGTTGATTTGACTAGCGCAGTTGCATCTGGCCAAGCAAGCATTCCTACCGGTGACACTATTACATCTTTTGTTGCTGATGCAAACACTGATGCGCTAATTAGTATAACTTTAAGCAGTTCTGTAGGTGTAACTGCAGGTAATTCTAGTATCACTCTTACGAAAAGTAGTTATACAGGAACTGGCTACTATCTAAAATTCAGTTCGCCAGTTCCGCTAGGTAAAATGGTAACAGTATTACACGGTTTTGACAAATAAGGAACCACAATGGGTATAGAAATGGGTAGAATTAGCGGCCAGCTATTATCAGAAAATCTGGTAAGAAACGGCGAAAACTTAGCGTTTGATACTACGCTATTATATCTTGATGTTAATTCTGGTTTCGTTGGAATTGGTACTGATTCTCCTACCCGTTCAATTACTGTCGGTGGTACTTCAAATATTGATAACATTCTTGTTACTACGCAAGCTGATTTTACTTCGCTGACTTTTGTTTCAAATAAAATTCAAAATGTTAGTGGTAACATTGTTATTAGTCCTAACCAATCAGTTAATCCGATTGTAACAGTTCGAGAATTACAAACTGCAAATCTAAGTTTTACTAATCAAAAAATTGAAAACTTAGTTACTAATAGTGACATTAACATTGCAGCAAACGGTACTGGACAAGTTAAATTTTATGCACCTATTGTTAATGTTAATGGAACTTTACATTCTACAGGTGATATTACCTGGGACGGTACTATTACCATCGGTAATGATAACACTGATAGTGTTACATTTAAAGCTGATGTTACAAGTAACATTATTTCAGATGTTAACAACACCTACGAATTAGGTTCAGTAAGTAGATTTTGGAAAACGTTATATTCTGTAAATTTAAACTCAACAACAGTTACTACTCCACTAATCACTGCAAATAATATTAATCTGCTGTTGACACAAGGACATACCATTTATGTTTCAGTTAATGGCAGTGACAGTAACTATGGAAATCTTTTACATTCGACATATAGAACTTTAAAATTTGCACTAAGTGTTGCACAAACCGGTGATGAAGTTGTAATTTTTCCCGGTACTTATACCGAAGTTTTTCCGTTAACAATTCCACAAGGTGTATGTGTGCGTGGTACCAGTACCCGTTCGGTAATTATTAAACCAACAAATGATACAAATAACAAAGACGCATTTCTATTAAATGGCGATACTACAGTATCTTTCTTAACTGTTCAAGATTATTTTTTCGATAGTGCTAACAACACAGGGTATGCATTTAGGTTTGCTAGCAATTTTAAATCATTGTCCCGCAGCCCGTATATTCAAAATGTTACAATTTTAACCAAAGGATCAGTAACATCAAATAGTGATCCTTTAGGATTTAATCAAGGTGATGCTGGAGCAGGTATCCTTGTTGACGGTAGTGTTGCTAATTCAACAGGTACAATTGTACCGACAATGTTATTTTTTGCAATTACTTTGGTAACGCCAAATCAAAATGGTATAACAGCTAAGAATGGTGTTAGAGTTGAATGGTTAAATTCATTTACCTATTTTGCAAGCAAAGGTATTTACTTAACAAACGGTACTAGTGGATTTGCTAATCTAGGTGTAAAATTTGGCGCTGAACTGCGAAGTATCAATAGTGCAAACATCTACGGTAACTACGGTGCAGTTGCAGACGGTGCAAGTACTATTGGTTATCTCGTTGGTCATAATTTTAGTTATATAGGATCAGGGTTAGATTCATCAAACGATAGCTCATTAACTATTCAAGCCAATGAAATTGTTGCAACAAATAATGCACAATTATTATACGAAAGTGTTGATCAACAAGGTGACTTTCGTATCGGTGATATTTTTTACGTTAACCAAGAAACTGGCATTGTTTCATTTAATGCACAAAGCCTAAATTTTAATGCTTCAGGCGGACTTGTTTTTGAAAGCCAATACGGTATCACTAGCATTACTCCTCGGGGAGTTCAAACCGGAAATATTCGTTTCGAAAATAACACTATTATTTCACTTCTTGGCCCTGTTAATGCATTTGCAAAATCAGGATCAACGCGATTAAACACTAATGTATTTGTAACCGGTTTAGTTAACGTTAGCAATGATGTTAATGTTAAAGGCAATTTAACATTAGGTAACGAAACAACAGACACTATTGCAGTAACTCCAAATCTTACACAGTTAATTAAACCCAACCAAAATAATACTTTTGCACTAGGACGTAAAGGTGCCGATCCTAAAGTTTGGAACACATTATTTTTAAAGTTAATTGATGTTGACAGTGTTACTCAAATAACTAACAACACTATTTCAACATTAACAGCTAATACTGATTTACAGCTGGTTGCATCTGGAACTGGAAAAATACAAGTTTCTACAACTGATGTTCAAATTGATAACAATCTTACAGTTGCAGGAACAACTACTATCAATGGAAGTAGTTCATTAAAAAATGTAACTGCAGTTGGAACAACAACGATCACAGGTGCGATTAACCAAACAGGCAATACTGGTATTACAGGTTTGTTTTCAAATAATAATATTATTATAACTGAGTCAACATCGTATTTTCAAGTTCCTAGTATTAAATTACAAACTAATAAAATTTCCGCAACATTATTAAACAGTGATATTGCTTTTTCTGCTAACGGGCTAGGCGGTGTAGTACTAGACAGTAAATTAAAAATCACTGATTCTACAATTAGTAATCGATGGGCTAGTGCTACTACTGATTCTCAAAAAAGTATAATATTTTCACCTAATGGCACAGGAAATACAGTAATCAATACTACTAGATTTTTAACTATTCCATATGCAAATGATAGTAATCGAGTTCTATCAACTTACGGCGAGGTGCGACAAAACTCAACAACTACATGGTACGAAGGTTACTTGCCTTCTGGTAATGTTAGTTTTAATAATCTTTATGATTTCGATAAAAATACATATATTACCGCAGAGCTAACTCCAGGTACCGATGATAAAATTTTAAGATTTGGAATCGACGGATCTGTGCGTGCAACTATTGATTCATCCAAATTAACAACTAGTTTGGTTAATATTGACAATGTTCAATTAACTTCAAACAATATTAGTAACACGCTAGCTTCAAACGATTTAGAATTTTTACCTAACGGAACAGGGAACACTAGTATTAACGGTGTGTTTGTCAAAGGTTCAAAAGTTATCAATCAATTAAACACTCCTTTAATTTTTACAAATACAGGCACCGGATATGTTAAATTTGACGGTACGTACGGTATAGTAATTCCTGTTGGATCTGATTTACAACGACCTGTTTCAGCTGAAACAGGCGAAATCCGTTACAGCACTACCCATAGTTATGTCGAAGTGTTTGATGGCACTTCCTGGGCAATCTCAACTGGTGTATCTGGTAATATTTCCGAAAACGATGTAACTGAAATTATGAACTTCTGGAGCATCATCCTAGGCTAATCTGCTAATTGCGATAAATACTTTTACTGCTGGGATTAGACCAAAGATCCTACGAGACGAAACTGTGGTAAACCCGCAATGTAAGGTGGTTAGCCGTGAAACGCGGTGGTTAAGGAGAGTATATGGCTGTTGGTCGAATTTCTGGTCCGCTCTTAAAAGCAAACCTTCTTCGCGACGGTGTGAATTTAGCTTTTGAGACCGACTTATTATTTTTAGATGTAGTAAACGGGCGGATAGGCATTAAGACAGCATCGCCACAATACACACTTGACGTTAATGGTACAACTCGTACTACAAATCTTCAAACAACAACTCAAGCAAATATTGCTTCGTTTACATTTAGTACAAATACTATTGCAAGCACTAACAGCATTATTAGTTTAGAGCCATCTGGCTCAAACTCTGTTGTTTATCAAAGTAAAGTTTTAGTTAATAATAATCTTCAACTTTATACAAACAGTATTCAAACAACTACTACTAATTCTGATTTAGAAATTAGAACCAATGGTACTGGCCAAGTTAATATTAATTCAAACGTCTATGTCACAGGTAATGTGCATGCAACCGGCAATATTACTGCTGATGGAAATATTACTATTGGTGATGCAAATACTGATGGTGTTACTTTTAACGCAGATATTACAAGTAATATTATTCCGGATGTTACCAATTTTTATGACCTAGGAAGTGATCCTACAGCTAGCGGAAAAGCATGGAAAACATCATACATTACAGATGTTAAAACTACAAATATTACCACTGCTGGCATTACTGCTAATGGCGTTAACCTAGTTTTACCTCAAGGTAATATCCGATATGTTGCAACTACCGGTAGCGATTCGAACGCAGGCGTCCATGAACACAATCCGTATTTAACGTTAAAATATGCACTAAGCCAAGCACAAAGCGGTGATACTATTGTCATATATCCAGGAACATACTCTGAAATATTTCCTTTAACGATTCCGCAAGGAGTAACGGTTAAAGGAACAGGAGTTCGTGCGGTTAATATTACGCCTACTGTTGGCACAATTGACAAAGATGCGTTTTTATTAAACGGCGAAGTTACTATCGAAGATTTAACTATTAGTGGGTTTAGATTTAATTCAACTAATAATACCGGGTATGGTTTTAGATTTGCTAGCAATTTCTTAGTCACTACTCGCAGTCCATATATTAGAAATGTAACAGTAATTACAAAAGGATCAACTACATCTACTGCTGATCCATATGGGTTTGACAGCAATGATGCAGGTAAAGGTGCATTATTAGACGGTAGTGTTGCAAATGTAAACAGTAAAGAAGCTACTGGTTTATTCCATTCTGTAACTTTTATTACACCTAACCAAGAAACATTGATTGCAACTAATGGTGTCAGGATTGAATGGTTAAATTCATTCACTTACTTCGCAGATATTGGCATATACGCATACAGCGGGACTACAGGTTTTGCAGGTGCAGGTCAAACACGTCTTAGAATCGATACACGCACCGGAACATGGGCAACTGGTAACACAGTAACATACTATGATACTAATGGAACTACTGTTTTAGGAACAGGTACAATTGCAAGTATTACTGGAAACTATGTTAACTTAACTGGAAAATGTATTGGTTTTCAAACAATTTCTAATAGAACAAGTAAGTTAATTTATCCAAGTGGTAATGCATCTTTATCGACTGCTCAAAAGAAATTTGGTACAGCAAGTCTTGCATTGGACGGCACTGGCGATTTTATCACAGTTGCATCGCAGCCTGATTTTGAATTTGGCACAGGTGATTTCTGCGTTGAAATGTGGATCTATAGAACCGGAAGTCCTGGTGTTAATCAAATCTTAGCCGATTTTCGTTCATCGACACCGCAGATTGTTCCGACATTTTATTTAAGTACAACATATTACCCTTCGTTAGTTGTTAACGGTGCAACTGTTATTACTGGCACTACCGCTGCTGCATTAAATACATGGACACACGTTGCACTATCTAAAAGTGGAACTAGTACTAAGATTTTTATTAACGGTACTCAAACCGGATCTACATACACCGATACTAATACCTATGTTCAAGGACCTGTTACTATTGGTGCGCGTTTTGATAATACTACTGCATTCTTTGGCTACATCGACGATGTGAGAATCAGTAAAGGTGTTCCGAGATACACCAGTACATTTACAGTACCGGCTGCTGCATTAAGTGGCGATTTAAGCACTGTTCTTTTGCTACATTTTAATGGCACAAATGGTTCAACAACTATTTTAGATGACGGTGTTACACTTCAAGATTTAAGAACAAGCGCAGGCGGCACTGCTACTATAATCAATCACGCAGATTATTCTGATTTTGCTGCTGAAATTCGAGCAATCGGCAGTGCAAATATTTACGGTAACTATGGCATCAAAGGTGACGGCGATGGTGTTGTTATATACTTAATCTCACATAATTTATCGTATGTTGGCTCAGGAAAATCTAGTATTAATAACCCTAGCGAACGCATTGATGCCAATGAAATTACAAAATTAAATCGTGCTAAAATCTATTTTTCCTATGTTGACAATGACGGTAACTTTAACGTAGGCGACAAGTTTTCTGTTAATCAAAAAACAGGAGATGTAACATTTAACGGCCAGACAGTTAACGTTACATCGTTGACCGGTGTAACTTTTACCGATGGCACACATACTACATCAGTAACTGCTCAAGAAATTGATACTGGCAATCTTAGAATTAGCGGTAACACTATCGAAAGTATTACAGGTGATGTAAACGTTACTGCAGCAAGTGGTGCAATTAATCTACAAAATAATACCTACGTTTCTGGTAATTTAGATGTTACAGGAAATGTAACTATTGGCGGAAATATCACTATCGGTGATCAAACTACAGACACGGTTAGTTTTATTGCAGGTATTAACAGTGATTTAATTCCATCAACTACTGCTACATATAACCTAGGAACAACAAGTTTACGTTGGAATAATGCGTATCTAAGTAGAGTTGAAATTGACAATTTAGTCATTGACAGCAACACGATTAGCACTACAAATGCTAATGATGATCTTCAACTTATTGCAAACGGCACCGGAAGAATTTACATTCCTAGTAGCAGTGTTCAAATTGATCAGAATTTAACAGTTACTAATAACCTAACAGTAACAACCGGAACTACCTATTTAAAAAGCGCAGGAGTTACTGGTACAATTACACAAACTGGTGACATTAACCAAACTGGCAATTTTACAACTAGCGGCAATACAAGTGTTACTGGGAATATTACTGGTACTGGTTACCTGCAATTACCGCAAATTACAATTTCAGGTAACACTGTCCAAACTACAGTTACAGACACTGATTTGGAATTACAAGCAAATGGTACAGGGAATGTTATTATTGAAGGAATCAAAGTTCAAGATAACATCATCCAAAGTATTGTTGCTAACTCTAATATTACACTTACGCCTCAAGGCACAGGCGGCGTAATAATTAACAGTACTCAAAGCTTACAAATACCAGTAGGTACAACTGCCCAACGTCCTGGAACTCCTACTAATGGCATGGTGCGGTATAATACTTCTTTGTTGAGATACGAAGGATACAACAATGGTTATTGGTTACAACTTAGTGGTGTTATCGATAACAGCGGCAACACTAGGATTTTAGCAGAAGCAACTCCCGGTGCAAATGATAATATTTTATATTTTTATGCTAACAATAATTTAACTGCTACAATTGACAGTACAAAATTATTCACGCAACGATTACAAACTAGCAACTTAGATATTAATAATAACACTATTAGTTCAATAACTACAAACAGTGATATTAATTTAACTGCAACCGGGACTGGTCGTATTAGGTTTGGAAATCTAGCAGTAAGCAGCAACACAATTGCTAATATTGTTACTGATGCAATTACAGATTTCTCACAGGCAGGGACAGGTTACGTTAAATTTAGTGGCACCTATGGTGTCGTAATTCCTAGTGGTAATACTGCAACCGATCGCCCACCTGTAACTGAAACCGGTATGATACGATTTAATACAGTCGACAAAGGTGTCGAAGTCTTTAACGGTATTTCATGGGGTAGTGTTGCAGGTAGTGCTAACGGAGTGTCAGCATCAACTGCAAATGATATTGGGTTAGCATCTGCATTAATTTTTGGATAAACAATGGCTACATTTTTAAGAACAACAGTAAAGAAAAATATCGGAACTACTCCGATCACTGTATTAACAGCAGGTGCAACTAGTAGTTTTACGATTATCGGGTGTAATTTATCAAATACAACAGACTACGATGTTATTGTTAACATAACAATTACTGATGCTACTAGTGTAACCGGTAGCTATGTATCTGCACTAACAATACGACCGTACAATAGCGCAAAGATAATCACTAACGGTGAAAAATTAATATTAGCAAGTACTTGCACGATGACAATAACTAGTGATACAGATAACAGTATCGATGCAATAATAAGTTATGCTGAAGTAATATAAGGAATTACAATGAGTAATTATTTTTTAGGTAATGAAAAATCTGATATCATAGGTGATAGTGCAACATATTTGTACGGATTACGCAGAACAGATGATGGTGAATTATATTTTGCAAGAGTAAATCAACTAAGCAGAAGCGATTCAATACAAATTAACAAAGAGGGCGATCCTTCTGAAAATTATCCTGATTTTGAAATGGATGTTGATTTTTTTGAAGGTAGAGATGTGTATCATAATTTAACTTACAAAAACTTAAATTATGAACAATATCGGTGGGAAGACAGAAACATATATTACTATATTGATAGTTCAGGCAATTTAGTAATGCGGACTGACACTAAATATCAGTATCCAACTGGAATATAACGAGGTAAGAAATGGCTGAATTTAAATTAGATAAAATTAGATTTACCTGGAAAGGTGATTGGACTACTAGTATTTTTTATACTAAAGACGACATTGTTCGTTATGGCGGAAAGTCGTATGTATGTCTAGTAGGACACACTGCAAGTTCCAATTTCTATACAGACTTAAACTATATTAATACTGCAACTGAACCTGATATTGCTGCTCCAAAATGGACACTATGGTTTGATGGTTATGCATGGAAAAGTAGTTGGAATTATTCAACATTTTATAATCAAGGCGATGTTGTTAGATTTAACGGATATTTATATCTTTGTATTACCTCTCACACCTCTACTGCAAATATTAACAGCATGTCAGGGTTAACTACTGATTCATCAAACTGGTCAGTCTATCTTAAAACTGATTATTGGACAGGTGAATGGATAGTTACTACTGCATACCAAAAAGGCGATATTGCAAGATATGGCGGCACTATTTATAGATGTATAATTACACATCAGTCAGATCCACTAATTGGTTTTCCAAGTTGGGGATGGGAAATTGTTACACAAGGTATTGATTATAAATCATCGTGGGCAAGCTCAACTGTGTACAAAGCATACGACCTTGTAAAATATGGAGCAAATATTTGGAAATGTACTACTGATCATACTTCCGCAAGTACGTTTACACCAGCTAATTGGACAATTTACGTACCTGGTGTAACATTTAGAAACAATTGGAATAATGCTACTAGCTATATTCCAGGTGATATTGTAGGATATGGCGGTTACAATTACACAAGTAATACTCACAATACAAATTCAGTGCCATCGACTCATCTAGTTGATTGGACATTAGTAACTAAAGGTTTTAGAATACAAGGTGACTGGTCATCTGCTACGCAATATTATGTCGGTGACGTTGTTAGAAGAAATGGCTATGTGTATGTTAGTATCGCAGATAATTTAAATTTAGAGCCAGCATCAAACGTAAGTTATTGGACTACCTTAATCACTGGTACGCAGTGGAATAATCGCTGGGTAGTCGGTACTTCATATTTATTAGGCGATATTGTAATTTACAAATCAATTGCATATCTATGTATTTTAGCCCATACTGCGTCATCAGGTAACAATCCAATTTCTGGTATCGGTGTACAATGGAATACATTAATTTCAGGTGATGCAAATGAACCTATGACAACTATAGGTGATACTCTAACCTATAACATAGTTAATACTGCATTGCCGATCGGAACATCCGGCAATGTTCTTAAATCATCAGGAACGATGCCGTACTGGGGAGACTTTGGCGGTATTACAGTTGTGTATTACGTTGCTCCAAACGGTACAGATACGGTTACTTCTGGTACTACGTTAGCAAACCCGTTTTTAACTATAAAATATGCATGTGATTTTATTAGAGGATTAGCAGTACCTAGTGCTACATTGTTTATTAAAACAGGTATTTACACAGAAACATTGCCTATCATTGTTGCTGCTGGATTAGAATTAGTAGGTGACGAAATTAGAAGCACTGTTGTTCAACCTGCATCTGGATATACAACGTCAAATATGTTCTATGTACGAAATGGTTCTGGTATTAGAAACATGACATTAACAGGGCTATCTGGTTCATTAGGCACAGCAAATATTTATGGAACTAGTCGCCCAACAGCAGGAGCGTATGTTAGTTTAGACCCGGGTTCAGGCACTAATGATTCTTCGGTTTGGATTACGACAAAATCACCATATGTACAAAATGTATCTACATTTGGAACTGGTTGCACTGGCTTAAAAATTGATGGAACATTACATAACGGCGGCAACAAATCAGTTGTTGCTAACGATTTTACTCAGATCTTAAGTGATGGTATTGGCGTTTGGTGTACTGGCTCAAGTGCATTAGTTGAATTAGTATCTGTGTTTTCATATTATGGCCACATTGGATACTTAGCAGAAAATGGTGGCAAAATTCGTGCTACAAATGGTAACAGTTCATATGGTACATACGGTACAGTATCAGAAGGATACGATTCAACCGAAACTCCATTAGCTGGAACTGTTAATAACAGAAATCAATCTGCACAAGTTGCATCTGTTTTTGCAGGTCAAGCACAAAATAAAATTTTAGCAGTTGAATACTCAAATGCAGGTCAAAATTACTCATTAATCTCTCCACCTACTTTTACATTTGGAGGTGCAGGAACTAACGTAAGCACATTAGTAGACGAATATAGAGACGGTGCAGTTTTTGAAGCAATGATAACTGGTACAGACGCAAATGCAGGTGGTTTTGGCTATTTAACTGCAGGAAACCAAGCACAAGGTGGTACTTCGACTACTATTGTTATTGCATCAAATGATACTAACTTAGCTGCAAATTATATAGGAATGCGAGTTATTATTAACAGCGGAACAGGTGTTGGACAATACGGTTATGTTCAAGCATACAACAGTCTTTCAAAAACAATTTCAGTTTATAAAGAAAGCACGGGTACTGCAGGGTGGGATCATGTTGTTCCAGGTACTACTATTGCAACAACTTTAGATTCAACTACGGTTTACAGTATTGAACCTTGTGTTACATTTACTACACCGACGTTTGCATTAGGAAGTACCGGTACTCCGACTAACGCAAACAGTATTACTTATGGTAATGGAAAGTTTGTAGTTGTAGGTGGATCAGGTACTGGGGTTATGCAATATTCATCTAATGGAACATCGTGGACTACCGGTACCGGTTCTGTTGCATTTAATAATCCATCAGTTGCATTTGCTGCAGCATCTAATACATTTGTTGGTATTAATGCTAGCGGAAGTACTTATGGATATTCGGCTAACGGTACATTGTGGACTGCTGGTACATTACCAACATCTGCAACAAATTCCTCTATCATTTCTGCAAGCACTAATGTAGCGTATATAAGTTACAGCGGAAGTACTAGAACTAACCTGTTAACTTATAGTGAGAATTTTAGTACCTGGAATACCAGCCTACCAGGAATTTCTAGTAATGCAACTACTGCACCTGACGGAACAACTACCGGAACGTTATTTACTTCATCTATTACATCACAATCAGTTTGGTGGAATTATACTATAAACACTAATGATACTACTATTAGAACATTTTCAGTATTTCTTAAACCAGGAACTGTAGTATCTACTGGTATTGTTATGGTATATACCGGTTCTGCTAGTTCATACATTCAATGCCAGATAACATGGAGTACATTATCTGTTACTTCACAGAATACTGCAGGTAACGTATCAGTCTCAACTCCAGTTGCAGTCGGTAATGGATGGTATAGATTGTCAGTAACTGGTAGTAATTTAGTAGCAGCTAATACGTTCATACAACTCCAAATTCAACCAGCTTACACAGGTACTGGAACATGTTACGTATGGGGCGCACAACTTGAAACAGGAACCAGAGCATCAGGATATATTCAATCAGTTGCTACTCAAGGTACTGCAACCACTGAATTATTAACTTCTTCAGACGGTACGACATGGAATGCACTAGGCTGCCCTGCAGGAAATTTTAAATATCTTGCATATGGCACCGGAGTTTATATAGCTTCTACAGGTACAAATACAAACACAATTGGATATAGTTATAACGGTATAACTTGGACTAATATAACATTACCAGAAACTAACTATTGGTCAGCTATCGCATACGGTAATGGCCGATTTGTAATAACTAACACTAATGGATACTCGAGTTCATTTTATTCATTGGACGGAATTACTTGGACACGCGCAGATTTACCTACTAGCGGATATTGGAGTATTACTTACGGTCAAGGTATGTTTATAGCAGTGTCTGGTACTAATGGAGGTTGTAGAAGCACAGACGGAATTAACTGGACGTCATTTACTCCTGGTGCATTTTATAACTATATTGCAATCGGTAACCCATCTAATACACCGAGATTTGTAGCAGTTAGCTCAACCGGAAGTCTAACAGGCACGGTTGGAACACCTGCATTAGGTAGAGTTACTGTCGGATCTGGTAAAATTGGTTCAATTAAATTGTGGAATCCAGGAAGTGGATATCCTGCAACTCCTACTACTGCGCAATTTGTTGCTAGTGTAAATGGAACAATATTATCGTTAACCTTATTAAATTTAGGTTCTATAGTTAACGGTATGGTATTATATGGCGGACGTGGTAATGTTGCAGCTAACACTGTAATTACTGGACAAAATAACGTAACATTTGTTGGTTTTATTAATGGAACAATATTAACAGTAACATCAGTTAGTGTTGGTTCAATGGCAGTAGGATTAGTTCTTACTAATAGTGGCGTAGTTACTGGTACTACTGTAATAAGTTCAGATACAGCTGTGTTTAATGGTACTATTGCCGGTTCTACCTTAACAGTAACGACTATGGGATCAGGTATTATATATCCGGGTATGGTTTTAACTGGTGGTGCATTACCTGCAGGATTGTATATTGTTTCTAATATTAGTGGAGCAGGTACTAATAGTACATGGCAAGTAAGTCAATCAGGTTCATATATTGTTTCTAATATTAATGGTATTAGATATCAAGTTGATACTTCTCAAACGATTGCAGTTGGATCTACATTTGGTGGTACTAGTTACAATATTAGTATTAGCCAAACATTAGCAACTGCTAACTTTTATGCATCACTTGAACCAGGTGCAATCGCTACTATAACTGACCCAAATGCATCGTCAACTGTGGTTATAAACTGTCGTGTAGGAAATGGAGTTTTAGGTAATCCATCATTTATCAATCGTGGAAATAACTATCAAACATCAACTACTACTTGTACAATTACAGGCGGTGCAGGGTATGCTGATATCTACCCAGTTTCAAAGTACTTAACAGTTAGCAATTTATCATATTCTCCAAGTTTAGGTGCAAGTTTAACAATTGGAGCAAATCAGACTCAATATAAGATTGTTAATGTTACGAATCTAACCGGCGGAACATATTACTTACAAATTAGTCCAAGTATTTCAAGATCAATTACGCCGGCACACGGCACTGCAATTGCAATTAGACAGAAATATAGTCAAGTACGACTAACAGGACATGATTATTTGTTAATTGGTACAGGTAATAAAACTACATCAAATTATCCAAATACTGATATAACTACTGCAAAATCATATAATCAAGTAATGGAAAATAATTTAGGTCGTGTATTTGTAACTGCAACTGATCAAGATGGTAATTTTAAAGTTGGTAATTTATTTGGTGTACAGCAAGCAACAGGAACTGTTACTATATCTGCAGATTTATTTAATTTATCAGGACTTAATCAAATTACATTAGGCGGTGTACAAGTTGGGCAAAACACCGTTACTATTACACAGTTTTCAACTGATCCGTATTTTGTTGCAAACAGTGATAATATTGTTCCAACGCAGAAAGCAATTAAATCGTACATTGCAAATCAAATTAGTAACGGCGGTGCAAACGCGCAGACATCTATTATTACTGCAGGCACTGTTGGTGTTGGGCCATTCAGCATATTTTCATCAGCAGGTACGTCGATTAAAATTAACAATAAAATGAATATGACCAAAGGGGTCGACGGTGTAATGTTAGCGTTAGCATACTTTAAATCAAGTAGAAGATAATGCATTGCAATTAAACACATAAATATATACATATAGATCTTGGAGCATTAAATGGCTGAATTTAAATTAGGTAGAATACGGTTTATCTGGAAAGGTGCATGGGCATCTTCTACAACGTATTTAAAAGATGATATCATACGAAATGGCGGAAAAACGTATGTGTGCGTAGTTGGGCATACAAGTTCTGCAGATTTCACAACAGATCTTAGTAATGTACCAACAAGGTGGAATCAAGTTTCTGATGGCACTGCATGGATGTCAGATTGGACTGTTAATACATACTATAGATTAAATGATGTAGTAAAATACGGTGGTAAGCTGTATATCTGTACAGCAACACATACATCTGCTGCAACTATTACTTTAGGATTAGAAGCAAACATTGCAAGCTGGGATGTGTATGCAAATGGATTTAAATGGCAGACTACTTGGGCAACTTCTACAAAATACAGAATTAATGAAGTAGTAAAATACGGTGGTATTGTATATGTCTGTAACACCGGACACACATCTGCTGCAACTGCAACTCTTGGTCTTGAAAACGATCAATCAAAATGGGATATTTTTCATAAAGGTCTTGATTATTTAGGACAATGGAGCGGAAGTTCTGTACGATATAAAGTTAACGATCTTGTTAACTATGGTGCAGATGTTTGGATTTGTACGACTTACCACACATCGGCTGCATCGTTTGTTGAGGCAAACTGGGCACGATTTGTAGAAGCATTAACATTTGAAAATACATGGTCAAGTGCTACTATTTACCAACCAGGTGATATCGTCGGATACGGTGGTTACTCATATATCAGTAAAACAATAAACAGCAACGCTACTCCGTCTACAAGCACTGCAAACTGGGGATTATTTACCACTGGGTTTACATTAATTGGTGATTGGGCAACTTCTACATCTTACTTAGTTGGAAATATAGTTCGGTTAGGCGGTTATACCTATGTTGCAATCTTAGATCATACATCGAGTGGTTCAAGTACACCTCCAAATCTAACATATTGGTCAAGATTAAATTATGGTATCAGATGGAATAATACTGCTAAATCATATACCGGGTTAGCTGGTACAAATATCACCGGTACAGGAACAACTGCTACATTTAACGTGGCAACTGTCGGTACTGCGTATACTGTTACTGTAAATGCAGTAGGTACAGGATATGCGGCTACTAATACAATTAAAATTTTAGGCACTGCAGTTGGCGGGTTAACTCCGTTTAATGATATTATAATTACAGTTGCTACTATTTCAGGTAGTGCAATTGCTACAATTACTTATACAGGTATTGCATCAACTTGGGCAACTGCTACTGGATATGTTGCAGGTGATACTGTTAGTTTTGGACCAAACAGTTATATTTGTATCCTTGCTCACACTAGTGCTGCAGGTAACAGACCTGATGCAGACACAGTAGCAACATACTGGAACATGGTTGCAGCAGGTGCATCTACAAGTGTTTTAACAACAACTGGTGATATTCCGTACATGGGAGCAAGTGGTTCTACTAGATTAGGTATAGGTTCTGCAGGACAAGTATTGAAAGTCTCTTCGAGTTTAGTGCCATTTTGGACATATTTTGGTATTATTGATCAGGTTTACTATGTTGCACCGACCGGAACAAACACTCCTGCACCTGACTATGGTGTTACTTTAGATCGTCCGTGGCTAACTGTTCGGTATGCAGCTGAACAAGTTGACGCAGGCCCATTAAATCCAAATGGCTCATATTTGCTTTCAAGAAATAGAAGTTATATCCAAAGTGAGATAATTGCATGGATTAACTATCAAGTTACAAATAATATTGCGCCATTTGTAGGTTTTACGTATGTGCAAGCAACATGTCAACGTGACGTTGGGTATGTTATCGACGCGTTAGTATACGATTTATCACATGGCGGTAATGCACGTTCGGTAGCAGTTGCACAAGCATATGTGGGCGGTACATATACTCAATTAGCTAATCAAAAAACACAAGATGTTGCAGGTTATAATCAAATGGTGTCTGTTATTAACTCAGTTATTGCAAACTCTGCACCAGGTACAACATATCAAGCAACTGTTACACGGATTAGTGATTCTACAAAAACATTAGAAACTGGTGTTACTACATTAGTTACTAACCTAGTTAAAGTAATCACTGATGCAATCACCGCAGGTGTTTCTACAAATATTCCAGCAGTAGTTAATACTAACTATACAATTTTTGTCAAAACTGGTATTTACTATGAAACATTACCTATTATTGTTCCTGCAAATACTGCAATTGTTGGTGACGAATTACGTTCATCTAATATTAGACCAAAGAGTACATCAATTGCAACTACTGATACAACTTATAGTATAGCAACGGTAACTAGATTACAAAGTATTATATCAAACTTAGTACAAAATTTAACAGTTACTCCTACCACAGGCAATCCATTAACTCCAGTTACTACACGTCCTGCAAGTAATTCAACAGTAGGTACGGCGGCGGCGGCATTATTAACAAATTATATTGCTTATATCAACTGGTATATTAACAGTAGTGGTTCTGCTCCTGCATTAGTTGGCACAAATACACCAACTGCTACACAAGCATATTATGATGCAGTAGAAGTGTTAGAAGCAAATAAAGAATTTTTAGCTCAAGAAGCAGTTGCGTATACCAATTATACATACAGTACAACTGTATCAGCTACTGCTACAAATGGTAATATCACAGTTGCAAACTCTACTAACTTTGCAGTCGGTATGCCTGTAGTGTTTAGTGGTACTGTTGGTTCTTCTGGCATTGTAGTTGGAACTGTTTATTATGTTAAAACTTCAGCTGCTAACGTGTTAACTGTTGCTGCAACATCGGGCGGTACTGCACTAACATGGACAGCAACATCTGGCATGTCATTTACCGTTACACTATCATATGTTTCTGCAACGTGTGCGCGTGATGTTAGAGTGTTAGTAAACGCAATAAAATATGACTTAGTTTATACTGGCAATTATAAAACATTATTAGCTGCTCGTTATTACAGACGGTGTGTACAAACTTCAATAACTGAAGATATGTTCTATGTTCGTAATGCAACTGGGTTACGTAACATGACAGTACAAGGGTTAACTGGTACGTTAGGCACTGCAAATACTTATGGAACAAAACGTCCAAGTGCTGGTGCATATGTTAGTTTAGATCCAGGTTGGGGTGCAGCAGACAATCGCACTTGGATTACATCACGTTCACCGTATATACAAAACGTAACAACTTTCGGAACTGGTTGTACTGGTTTAAAAATTGACGGAACACTGCATAATGGCGGTAACCGATCAGTTGTAGCAAATGATTTTACTCAGATATTAAGTGATGGTATTGGTGTTTGGTGTACTGGTACTAGTTCATTAACTGAATTAGTATCTGTGTTTTCATACTATGGCCACATTGGATACTTAGCAGAAAATGGTGGCAAAATTCGTGCTACAAATGGTAACAGTTCATACGGAACATACGGAACCGTTGCAGAAGGAGTTGATTCATCTGAAACTGCATTAACTGCAACCGTTAACAACCGTGCTAATCAAGCATTAATTACTAATGTTGTTACTGATTTAGTTAATAAAATTTATCGTGTAGAATATTCAAATGCTGGTACAGGTTATAATACTGCAACTTATGCATTTAGCGGGTCAGGTTATGGTGTTGTTTCTACAGGAAACGAATTTAGAGATAACGCAGTATTTGAAACAAGACTATTAACTAATGGTGCAAACTATGTAACTTCAACAAATACAGCACAAAATGGTAACACTGTTCAAATTACAATTGCTGCGGTTGATAGCGCAATTAGTAGTGCTTATGCAGGTATGAGAATCCAGTTATTAAGTGGCACAGGTGTAGGACAAAGTGGTTATATTGTTAACTACAACTCAGGTACTAAACTTGCGCTAGTTGCAAAGGAAAGTTTCCCAAGTATGACTGCAACTGCAACAACCGCAAGTTCTGATTTAATTACTGTTGCAAGCACAAGTACATTAACCGCAAATATGCCAGTTTATTTTAGTGCTGCTCTTGCTAATATTTCAGCAAATACGTTGTACTATGTTAAAACTATTTCAAGTACTACACAATTTAGTATTAGTACGATTGCTGCTGGTACTGTATTTGATATTACAAGTGATACATCGGCGCAAACTGTAGCAGTTCATGCTGCAGGGTGGGATCATGCAATTAGTGGTACTCCGGCTGTTGCAGCATTAGACGTTACAACTAGTTACATTATTGAACCAAGAATTGTTTTTGCTTCGCCAACATACAGTACTAATACTAATACAATTGCATCAAATTCATGGGTTGACATAGCATATGGTGATATCTATGCTACTTATACAACTGTTGCAACGGTTGGCGGTTCTGGTTCTGGTGCAACAATTACTGTAACTAGAACGGGCAACACATATTCTGCTGCGCTTGGTTCAGGTGGAACCAATTATAAAATTGGGGATGTTGTTACAGTTCTTGGAACAAACTTAGGTGGAGTTGGTCATACCACTGCATTCTCTGCATCTTTTGGTTTACCAAGTTCTGCTAACTGGATATCAGTAACTTACGGAAATGGTAAATTTGTTGCAGTGGCAAATGGTTCAACTGCAACAGCATATTCAACAGATGGTATTACATGGCTTACTCCTGGCATTGGGCTACCAAGTTCTACTACTTGGGAATCTGTTACTTACGGAAATGGCAAATTTGTTGCTATTGTAAACGCTTCAACTGCAGCAGCATATTCAACAGATGGTATTACATGGAATGCAGCTAATGCTTTACCAAGTGCTGCTAGCTGGCAATCAGTTACCTATGGAAATGGTAAATTTGTTGCGGTAGCGTATGGTGCAACTGTAGCAGCATATTCAACAGATGGTATTACATGGTTTGCATCTAATGCGTTACCAAGTGCTGCTAGCTGGGGATCTGTTACTTACGGAAACGGTAAATTTGTTGCAGTGGCAAATAGTTCAACTGCAGCAGCATATTCAACAGATGGTATTACATGGATTGCAGCTAATGCGTTACCGAGTGCTACTAACTGGCAATCAGTTACCTATGGAAATGGTAAATTTGTTGCAGTGGCAAATGGTTCATCAACTGCAGCAGCATATTCAACAGATGGTATTACATGGTTTGCAGCTAATGCGTTACCAAGTGCTGCTAACTGGCAATCAGTTACTTACGGAAACGGTAAATTTGTTGCGGTAGCATATAGTTCAACTGCAGCAGCATATTCAACAGATGGCATTACTTGGGTTTCTGCTACGTCGCCAAGTGCTGCTAACTGGCAATCAGTTACCTATGGAAATGGTAAATTTGTTGCTGTGTCTTATGGTGCAACATCTGCTTCATACTTACCAGACCTTAGTAACAACTTATACGTTACTGTAACTAACGTAGCAAGTGGTGTAATTAACAACTTTACATATGCAGGACAAGGGGCAGGTGGTAACTTTGTTGCAGTTCAAGCAAGTACAGGAACATATATAAGTACAACTGGTGCATCATGGTCAGCAGGCGGAGCATTGCCAACAGGATCGTGGACTTCTGTTGCGTACGGTGTAGTTAGTAGTGTTAGTACATGGGTAGTTGTACAAAATGGATCTAATAATACTGCATACTCAACTAACGGTGGAACAACTTGGACTACTGGGGGTACATTATCTGTATCAGGAACCTGGTCAAGTATTGCATTTGGTAATGGGAAATTTATAACATTACTAGGTAGTGCATCGTCAACCACCGCTAATATTTCATCTAATGGTGGAACCTCATGGACCGCAACTGGTACATTACCATCTGCTACATGGATTGCCGTAGCATACGGTGCCGGAACATGGGTTGCAATTGGAACAAGCGGAACTGTTGCTGCATATTCAACTAATGACGGAACATCATGGACTTCGTCAACATTACCTACTAATGCAGGATGGACAAGTGTTACATACGGTAATGGAAGATTTGTTGCAGTAGCAAACGGTACGGCAGCAGCATATTCATTAGACGGTATTACATGGTATAGTGTAACTTTACCCGTAAGTTCAAACTGGTCAAAAGTTAGATATGGACAAGGTGTATTTGTTACTATACCTAGTTCTACACCAGCTAGCGCATTGTCATCGGAAGATGGGTTATTTTGGATATCTAGATCACTTCCAGTAAATGCTCTAATGTTTGCAATTGCATTTGGAAATCCTAATAATATTCCAACGTGGCCAATTTTGCCACAAGGAAATACATCAGGTATATACTTAACATTAGGTGCAACTGCTAAAGGTCGTGTAAAAGTATCAACTGGTTCTATCGGTGAATTTAGAATCGTTGAACCAGGCAGCAGTTATTCATCAGCACCGACATTAACTATTACTGATTCAAATGCTACAAGTGCATTTACTTATACAGTTAGAACAGGTGTAGGTGCGCTAGCTAATCCAACTTTTACGAACAGAGGAACGCAATTTGCAACTGCAAGTGCAACTGTATCAGGTAATGGTTATGCAGATATGTATCAAACTGGTAATTATATTAACGTATCTGGGTTAACTAGTCAACCAACTGCTGGATCAAATATAGTATTTACAGGTAACTCAACAGTGTACAAACTAGTAGCAGTTACTAACTATCTAAGTTCAGGCGGTGGCATTGCACCATACAATGCAACATTCCAAGTTAGTCCAAGCATGACAATTACACTTGCACCTGCGCATATAACAGATACAACATTGCGTATTAAGTACAGTCAAGTACGATTAACTGGACATGACTTTTTAAATATTGGTACTGGCAACATAACAAATACTAATTACCCAGGTACACCTAGTTTAGCTGTTGATAGTACAAAACAAACTGTTCAATATGGTGGTGGGCGTGTATTCTTTACTAGTACTGACCAAGACGGTAACTTTAACGTTGGTAACTTGTTCTCAGTACAACAATCAACTGGTGTTGCAACATTAAATGCAGACTCGTTTAACATTGCAGGATTAAATCAGTTGACACTAGGTGCAGTAACATTAGGCGGAACAAGTGCTACTATTACTTCGTTCTCAACTGATCCGTACTTTACCTTAAACAGCGACAATGTTGTTCCGACACAAAAAGCTATTAAAGCATATATTTCAAGTCAAATAGGTGGCGGTGGTAGCTCTTTGAATGTAAATACATTAACTGCAGGTGTTCTTTACCTTTCAGGTAATACAATTTCAACTACAACAGGTGTTCAAATTAACGTAACAACTAAACTTTATTTTATTGGCGGCGTTGATGGCTCACCAATGGCATTAACATACTTTTTAACATAATTGGAGAATAAATAAACATGGCATCAGGAAGATTAGGCGTAGCAGACTTAGCGGCAACTACATACACAAACGTGTATACTTGCCCTGCTACAACATTTACAGTTGCATCACTTACGATCTGTAACAGAAACGCAACATCAGTTCAAGTTCGTGTAGCATTAACAACAACATCAGCAGCAGGTAATACTGCTCCAGTAGATAACGCATTTCTTGAATATGGTGTTACTATTCCTGCTAACTCGGTGTTAGAACGTACTGGTTTAGTGTTGGATGCAACAAACAAATACTTAGTAGTATATTCAAGTACTACTGGTGTCAATGCTGTAGTGTACGGTATTGAAACAAGCACAGTTTAATGGGAGAATAATATGGGAAGATTTGTCCCAATAACCGTAACAACAGTTATCGCAGAAAAGGCTGTTCCTGTAGTAACAGCTGCAAAGGCTTATTACGATGGTAAGCAATGTTGGCAATATAAAGTAGTGTATGATCGCCCTGGTAGTTATACCTGGACTGCACCAACTAATGCAGTTTGTGTCAGGACCGTATTAGTCGGGGGCGGCGGTAAGCCTAAGTGTAGCGGTACTAGCTTTGGCGGCGGAACCTGCTGCTCTTCTGCAGGCTCAGGTGGCGCATACAGTGAAAAATGTCACGGAGTAACTGCAGGCACAACTACATTTAACCTAGTAGTAGGTAGACAAGAGCAAGATACTACACTAGCGTGTAATTCAGTTGCTGTCCACACCGCCGGCGGCGCAGCTGGATGTGTTCAAGGAGTAGCTACAGGCGGTGATTGGAACAGCACTGGAGGATTAGGTGGCTGGGGATGTACCTACTGCGGCGGCAGTTATAGTCATGGTACTCAATGTTTCTATACTTGTTTTGCTAACTGTTGTGGTTATTGCATAGCGTATGTGTGCAACCCTACCGGAACTTGCGGTGATTGCGCAGCGTCATTTGCAGGCGGCGGATCAGCAGGCTCGCCTCGAGCACTCACTGGAGGATGTGCAAGTTGTATCTGTCAATACGTATCCAGCAGTGTTGCCGGCGGTGGCGCTGGTATAGGTGACGTATGTTGCAATATTCCAGTTTGGCATTACCCTTGTTGCAATTGTATATGCACTGTCTGGTTTTGTTGCGAAGCCACAAAACCGTGTTACAATTACCCTACTAGTAATCAAGGCGGTGGTGGTTCGGAAGCCCGTTGTAATTTTTCATGCCGCAGCACAACGCAAACTTGTACATGGGGTTACTGGAAATCAGGTGACGGCGGACCAGGAGGCCTTACTGATGAGAGTAGCACATACGGATGGGAATTTGAATGGGGATATCAGGGAAACTGTGTATATCCATTTGGTATCCGCTGTATGGGACAAATTTCTCAACCGAGATGTGCATCTTCTGCACCGCAGAATGTGTGTGTTTTAAATCAACAGCAATGGGATATACAAAATATATCAGGATCAGGATCACCCGGAACTGGCTTGTTATATTGCTCATCATGCTACCCTTATGACTCTAACTCGACACCTCGCCCGCGAAATGCAGGCGAAGGCGCAGGAACAGGTGGTTTTTCATTATACAAGTGTGATGCTGAAAGCATGGATGATTTAGGCATAGGATACATGAGCAGCTCTGGTTATAACATGTTAAATTGGTTAAAGATTTGCCAATTAGGTATGTGCGGACAATGCGACCAAGCATGGCTTATGCAAGATGGGTTATTTCCATTCTTTATTACGTGTGCAGGTACACTAGGTGGCAGTGGAGGAGTAGGTATATGCGGTTATACTAGCAAAGCCGGAAAAGGTGGCGGCGGCGGCCAATCTAAAAATCAAATTTTATGTATATGTTACGGCGGTGCATTTAATTGTTGTAACCAGGTTGCAAGTACACCGTTAGCATTCCCGCCATGTTTACTAGACCAAATGGTAAGCAACGCAGGAACCGGCATGGCAATTATATATTACAGGGAATCATAATATGGGAAGATATATTAGTACAGGGTCAGCACAATCAAACACGTGTAGTACTATTGTAAATACAACTTGTTATCAAGTTTCTGGACAAAAGTACTCACAGGATAATAACAGTTGCTGGCAAAATAGAATAATTGTTGATACACCGGGAAGTTATACATTTACAGTTCCGGCTGGTATAACGTGTTTACGTGCAATTGCAGTTGGCGGAGGAGGGAAAGCTTCTTACGCAGCTTCTGCTACTTACAACTTTGGAGGAGCCGGCGGAGGCTATGTAGAGCGGACTGACACAGTGGCATCAGGATGCACTGTAACAATCGTAGTAGGTCGTCAGTCTCAAGATACAACCATTGCATATACAAATAGTAGTGCAACTGCTAGAACTCTAACAGGCGGCGGCGCTGTATGTAATAACCCAGGTGCTGCTACAGGCGGAGATTGGAATAGCAATGGAGGGGCACCAGGTTGTGGATATGCTAGCGGTACGTATTGCGGAGTTGGCAACTGTTTTAATATAACTACGTGTTGTGGTTATTGTGTAGTTTTCGGTGGTTACGGTATAACATATCAACCTGATAATAGTGCAGTATGTTGCACCGGCCACGCGCCCGGAGGCGGATCGGCAGGATCCTGGATTTGGGCATGCGGCGGGAGTGGCGGTACCGCATACTACGAAGACCAGATTGTAGGCGGCGGATATGGTCCAGTTGCAGGCGGAGGCGGTGGAATTGGATATATTTGTAAAAAAGGCGTAATGCAGTCAGTGTGTAATTGCATTTGCACAAACGAACGTTGTAATCAAGGTTATCCAGGCGGACGAAAATTTTATTTTATGGGGACAGCAGACGGTGGTGGCGGTACTAAACTTCAAATGTGCGACACATGTTATGCTAGAAATGTAGGGTTTAGGGGAATGTGTGTCGCCGGCCAATATTTTAATGGCAGCGGCGGTTGGGGCGGTTACGATAATGACGAAGGACGCGGTTCACGATTTATGTGGTACCACACTGGCTGCTTTGGCGCGGTAAATTATTATCAAGAGCATGGTCCACAGCCAAAGTGTTATACATGGCATGACATTCATGCCATGTGCGGCAGCGGTAGCAGCGGTGTGAGCTTTATGGACGGTGCTTGCTATCGTTCATGTAATAACTGGAATCATGGTCCGAGAATTGCAGGAAACGCATGGCATGACGCAGGCGAAGGTGCAGGTACTGGCGGTATTGCTTATTACTGTTGCGAAGTGACATCAATGAACATACCAAACCAAATGGCTGGAGCAGCGTGTGCGTCATCTGTAAATTGGAATTTATTGTGTTGTTTAGGGTTATCTGGAAAAATATGTTGTGCAGACAAGATGCAAGATCAATTGTTTCCCTACATTACACACTGTGCAGGCACACTTGGTGGCGCCGGCGGAGTTGACATAGGCTGGATGTCAAGTAAAGCTGGAAAAGGCGGAGGAGCCGGCATGGTAAGATGTTACTTGCTATGTGTATGTTGGGGCGGATCTTATAACCTGTGTAATGGTACAGGTCCTGCACTTGCATTCCCGCCATGTGATTTAGACTGGCGTGTTAATACTGCTGGTACAGGTATGGCAATTTTATATTGGAAATGACATATAATTTAATAATTAGGAGATTTAAATGATTTGGGCAAAAATAGTAAACAAAGAAATTATGCAAACGCACGATGAGGATCCGGCAGGGTTGTGGCATCCGGATGCAATTGCAAAAAATGATATTTTAGGATATTGGGAAGAAGTTCCGGAGTACGTTAACGTGGGCTGGAAATTTAAAAATGATGAGTGGATTTCGGGCGGACAGTGGCTAGAAGAGCAGGTGGCAGAAACTCCTATACTGCCACCTGGACCATCATCGTGTCGTATAGATGCTTCAATTAGCAATGACCCAATGCTCGATACCTGCGAAGTGTTGTTTGATTCAAATGTTGCAGGAATATATGATTCATGGAGTATTACTATTGACGGTGTTAATTATTCTACTAAAGTAACGTCTACTAATAGTGACACTAATGAATTAACTTGTACAACAACGGTGTGGTTATCAGTTGGTGACCTAGTAACGTTTATGAATCCAGTATTTGGTGGTGTTGATAAACATACATCGTATGTTGTGCATTCTGTAGTTAGTCCAACGAAATTTAGAATAACTAACCTACAAACGCCAATAGAAGAATTCCAGTTAACTACTGGTACCGGTAATATGATGATGTCTAAAGGTCCAAATTTTAAACATACGTTTCAAAAAACCGATTCTCCGCAGCATATTGCAGTAGAAATTACAGCAACAAATTCAGACAACAGTGCTACATATTCTATGGAAAATGATTGTGCATTAATTATACCTGAAAAATGGGTTCCTTTATTTGCTAGACCATAAAAAGTAAATTATTCTATAAAAAGGCGAACAATCGCCTTTTTATTTGAGTTGATAAAGTTTATAGTTAAATACAATATGACACAACTTTTTAATTTACCAATTCCAATATTATTTGTACAATACCCGGTCGGTGCAGGCGGTTGGTTTTTAACATCATTACTTTATACAGCATTTAATCCGACTGAGTCTATTAAACAGAATGCGAGAGGGTCAGGGCATGCTAATACTAAAATTACATCGTTAAACAACTTTTGTACAATTTCATTAGACGACACGTATCAATCTATTTTATATCAGACTGAATCAACTATGTCTCAGTCTGATAAAATAGAATACCTTAGAAATACATTAATTAGCAATCCTTACAAAGAAGAAAAAATAATCCATACTATATCTATTCATTGCCAAGATATTAACATATTTTTAGAAGCATTTCCTAATAGTAAAGTAATACAGATTGAAATTAAAGATGAACACATTCCGTTATGCACATTTAATTTTATTCATAAAGTATTAAAAGGAAATTTAATATATTTTGAAAAAATATGTAATGATTACTGCAAAAATTTTGATATTGAACAGACTTATTTAGAAAATATTGATCTAACGGCACTTACTAATTTAAAATGGATATCTAGTCTAATAGAACTTTCAAACATAAAAAGTGCAATATTAGAAAAGTTTGCAAGTCGAGTGCTAACTATAGAATATGATCAATATATAAAATATGCTAATGCTAACCACTTAATTGATGTTATTGAAAATTTTTTACAAGCAGAATGGACTATGCAGATAAAACAACAACTAGTAAATGAATTAGAATTATATCGAATAATTCAACCAACTATGCCAGAAACATAACATGAATATTATAATATTAACACCCGACAGAGTAGGATCAAGTTTACTGCAAAAGTATATTACAGTGACTATGCAACAATATGACTATCAACACCCAGTTATTAATTTACACGAACTCACTAACGGAATTGAATCATATCATTCAACAAAATATAACCAACAAGTATTAGGAAAACCTGAAAAATCTAATTGGGGATACCATCAAACACTTGAAGAAATAACACAATTATTAAGTAGTGTAGACCATTACAAAGTATCAAGATTAGCACAATATCATATTTTAAATAGACAAGATTTATTAAAAGATCAACTAAGTTTTTATCAATATATTAATGACAATTTTTTTATAATTAGTGCCCGTAGACAAAATTTGTTCGAACATGCTTTAAGTTGGTGTATAGCTGCGTTTTCAAAACACTTAAACGTGTATGACCATCAAGAAAAAATTAGTGTATTTAAGGATTTATACCAACGGAAAATTACTATAGATCAAGAAGTATTTAAAAATTATCTAGACAAATATGTAAATTATCTAAAATGGACTGATAATCACTTTGCAATAAATTCAATATTTAATTATGAAAAAGATGTAATAGATCTTGAGTCTTACGTAGACAATCTTGACATATTTCCAATCAACCATCACCGCGTAAGTTGGGCAGATCATTATGGCATTTCTTGGAAAGATTGGAACGCATGCCATTATCTTATCAGTGATATGAGCGGTTTTTCTACAGAGGTTCCATCCACTCTTCTTTTAGAAAATTCAAATACTATTCACCGGCCATTATTATCGATGAATATGAATCAACTAATGACACGACCTGGACTAAGTGTAGCTCATCAAGAGTTCTTAACTACAAATTCAACAAATTATTTAAATACCTATAAAACAATATATAATTTAGTAGACGACAGAACTTTAATTGCAGGGATGCCTATTAAGTTACAAACGCTAGCAGAAAAATCACTATTAGTAAAGAATTTTAAAGAATGTTTGAATACGTATAATGATTGGAGCAATAAATCTTCGATAGGAAAGTTTTTATCCTTAGAAAAGTTAGGTAACACTGCATTAACTGAATTAGAAACTTGGTATAATCATAAATGAATGTATTTAACGAATTTATATTAACTACTACTGCAAACGAGTTTGACGCAACCTGCGGTATTGACAGTTTAGAGCATTGTAGAGACGTTATACATTATAAAATGTATGAAAAAAGTATTCTGTATGTGTATAATAGTTTTGGTTATCGAGATGAAGAATGGCCTTTGGATTTAACTGATGTTATTTGGTGTGTAGGTGACAGTTTTACAGTAGGACTTGGCCAACCGTACAACGAAACTTGGGTCAATCTTGTAGGAGAACAAACAGGAAAAAGAACAGTAAACGTTAGTATGAATGGAGCTAGTAATGATTGGATTGCGAGACGTGTACACGCTATTATTAATAATTTTAGTCCAAAAATTATTTTAATACAATGGAGTTATTGTCATCGAAGAGAAAGCACAGATACCTCGTTGATCGACGAGGATCGAAAAATTCATTTTATTAAGCCTGAAGGCGGTCGAGAACAGTTTGCAGATATGCAGGAATTAGATAAACAAAATTGTATAAACAACATACTTAATATCGATAATCATCCGTTTACTCAAATAGTACATTCATTTATTCCTAAATTTGCAAGAACTGATGATGCAGAATTTATATACAATAAACTAACAACACACGATATTACCTTTTTTCCCGAACAGCCGCAGATTGATTTTGCAAGAGATCACCACCATTATGATATACAAACTGCTACTAATTATGCAAACTTGTATCTAAGTAAATTAGAGATGCAGAATATTACTTAAAGTTAGGACCATACACCCACCCAAAGATAGCATACCTTGAACCTTCTTCAACAATTGATACTTTGTGCGGTAAAAAAGAAGGAAAAATTAACAATTTTCCAGACTGGCAGGTTACAGTTGACTCAGTTAGTGTTATAAATTCTCCTCCTTGAAAGTTATCGTTTAATAACAATGAAAACGATAATTTACGTTGAACATCTCCGGATATACAATCCATGTGCATACTGTTGTAGTGCATACCTGTATCATACCTACCAAAAAAACAATCGATATAGTTAAAATCTAAATCAAATTTAAAATGATTGCTGTTAATAAACTTAAGACTATCTATTAAAAACGGAATATCTGTAATATCAATGTTTGCAATCCGAACGTTTCTATGTGTCTGTTGTACTACATTTTCTAATTGTATAGTATCATGTTTATCAATTAGTTGATTACATTGTGCATTATCTAGTAATGTTTTACTAATTACTACAATTTGTTCATAACTTTGGTTTTGCATTTGCATATATTTTTTCTTCTGTAAAGTAGTTATTTATGCTGGGTTCAATGCACATTTCCATGTTGATAGCAATTCTATAATTGAAACTACTATGAAATAACGGCTCGTGTACTGTGTGATTTGGCATAATTAATAAATCACCTTCGTCAGGTTGAAATTGGATAACTTCTGAGTTAGTAGTGTACAAATTCAAACCCCCTTCGGTACTATTAATATCTTTTGGCATTGTTAAATAGTATATTGCGTTAATAGAACTAGTTTTAATATGATTATGTGCATTAGTTCTAAAAGTTTCTGTATTGTAGACATTAGCCCAACACCATGTTTTATGTATTGGAGATAATTTTACATTCCCAAATAAAGTTGTAACAGTATCAAAAAAGAAATTATAGAGTATCTTAAAATCACCAAAATTATCCTGTATATGAAAAGTATATCCGCCATGGTAATTTGCTGTATCTTTTTGCGATATCACTGTATCAATCATACGTGCTTTTACATCTAAATCTAACAACAATTGTGTTTCTAGCACTTGTGGGAAAATTGGATTAAAAAAAATATTAGTCACTGGCATAAAATATTAAAACTAATAATAACTCTATCTTCCAACGATAAATTAGGGTTAGTTTCGTGTTTTAAGTATCCGGGAAAAATTACTAATTTGCCAGGAACTACACTAATAGGAAATGTCATATTTCCTCGCCACTTAGTAAACGATGGTTCGTTACTTAACGCATATTCTTTAGGATCTAACAGGATTAAATCACCGCAATTTTCAGCAGCATTTACATAATAACTACCGCTCCAATGTGCAGTACCGTGATTGTGATGAGGGACAAATGAACCATGCGGATAAACATTGGCCCATGCATTTGTAAAATTCCAAGTTTGATTAAAGTCTAATTGATTAAAAAAATCTGTAATTATTGGAGAAATTGCGGTAAAAAAATCATTAAAATTTTCATTGTCAATAAGATTTCCGTGATTGAATGAACTATAGCCAACATCTGCTGCAATATCTGTTAAAATATTACTATGCCAATAGTGACTAAGTAATCGTTTATCATCAATTGTATCAAACAATGTTTGTATTTTAAGATGTAATGATTTATTTAAAGTGCTAGCGTCAGGTATAATTGCTTCTAACACAGGCACGGCAAACGCATTTATAATTTTTTTCATATTTCCCTCACAAAAATCTAGTAATACAGTATATAGCTATTATTACTGATAAGGAACAATTAAAATGAAAATTTACTGATTGACACGCAGTCAATAGTACTGTATAATAAGATATGAGATTATAAATAAAATTAACTAAGCATATTAAAAGGATAACATGAAGAAAATATTTTTTATTAACGGCGGTGCCGGACGCGTACTTGCTAGCATTCCTGCATTAGAAGAAAGCCACCGTCGTAGTGAGTTAGGCGGCATTATATGCGAAGGCGGTATGGAATTTTATATGGGCCATCCAATACTGCAACATGTTGCATGGGATGTTAATCACAAAGGACTTTTTGAAAATCTAATTAAGGATAACCAATGTGTTAGCCCTGAACCATATCGCGACTACGAATACTATAATCAGAGATCTAGTCTTCAACAAAGTTTTTGGTGGGAAATTATTGGTGAAAGAATTAACAAAAATGTTCAACCTACACTAATCTTAAATAAATCAGAAGAAATGATGGCATTAGAGATCATTGGTCAGGTGGTTCAACAGCACAAAAAAGAAAAAACTATTGTAATACAGCCATTTGGAAGATCAAGTAGTTTAAGTAACAGCAGTATTGTTTATGATCAAAGTTCTCGTAGTTTAGAACAATCGACATTTATGGAATTAGTTGCAGAATTATCAAAAGATTATAACATTATGTATATGGGTGAACATAAGTTAAATGTAGTTAATCTTCCAATATTTCAACCTGACCAACAAATGTCATTGCGTATTTGGGCAGCAATTATTGAAGCAACTGATTATTTTATTGGCTGTGATAGTGTTGGACAACATATTGCATATTCATTTAATAAACCGGGTACAATTGTATGTGGAAGTACGTTCCCTATTAATATTACCTATCCGGAACATTTTAATATTATTGAGAAAAAAGATGCAGTTCGCCAATATAGTCCAATTAGGATTGCGGGATTTGCTTCAGAAGAAGCTGATAGAATGAATGATACAATTATGGATTTTAGCAAAGAAGAGCTTAAATCTGTAATTGAAAATATCAAAGCACATATTAAGAAAACAACAAAAGGATAATACATGTGGTTATTAGGAATTAATGTTGGCCATAATGGGTCAGCAGCATTATATAAAGATAGTAAATTAATCTTTTATATTGAAGAAGATCGATTAAGTCGGTTAAAATACGACGGTAATCCGTTTTTAGGTATTGAAAAAGCATTTGAATATACTGATCATATTGATTTCGTTATATTATGCGGCACTAGCAATGCATTTGGGAAAGTACCGTGGACTGCTGAAGATGCATATACGTGTTTAGTTAGAAAAAAACAACCTGGAATTCCTGTAGAAACTATCAAATTAGGTGATGATCATCATATGACTCATGCAGTAACTGCGTTTTATAATTCAGGGTTTGATGATGCTGCTGCAATAGTGATTGATGGAGCCGGTAGCGGAATTAATATTCCAGATTTTGAACAAATACAACATGATACATGGGAAGTAGAATCAATTTGGTCATTGTCGTATCCTGCAGGCATCAAGAAGCATTTAGTAAACTATGGCACTAATCTTGTAGATAGTCTGTCGTTACAAGACGACGACTGTGAAATAGAAATTTCAGACGGACACGGCATTACAAAAACATACGAAGCAGTTACACAATACTTAGGATTTCATGCTATTGAAGCTGGGAAAACTATGGGTATTGCACCATATGGCAAGCCAAATGACTCTATTAAAATACACGAAGGCAGATTTAGTAATAGAAACTTAATTAAACCTAAATTTCCTGCAGGTAACGTTATTAGATGTGATTTAAATCCAGAGTTAAAAGAACATGAAGGTGACACATCGTGGCATACTGATCCAAATTTAATTGATGATTTTAGAAAAGACTTGGCGTATGCAGTGCAAAAATCAGCCGAAGAACGAGTTAGCAATCTTATTAGAAAAACGATTGAGATCACTGGTAAAAAACAAATTGTAATGGCAGGTGGTTTTGTATTAAATTGTGTTGCAAACTATGAATTCTTAAAAGAGTTTCCAGATGTTGAATTTTATCATGAGCCTGTAAGTCACGACGGCGGTAATGTAATGGGTGCATGCCAGCATGTATACAGAACAATGACACAGGACAGCGTTAAAGCACCGTTAACTAGTTTATACATTGGACCTGATAATTCTGCAAATTATACAGACATTGATTTTACTGACTTTGATGTAACTGACACAACTGCAGCAGATATTGCAAAATTGATTGCAGATGAACATATTGTATGTTTATATCAAGGTAGATCAGAAGCTGGTCCTCGCGCACTAGGTAACAGAAGTATTTTGTTTGATCCATCAGTTGTTAATGGTAAAGATATAGTAAATGAAGTTAAACATAGAGAATGGTTTAGACCATTTGCAGGAACAGTATTAGCTGAAAAAGCAAATGATTGGTTTGATTTTAGATCAAGAACTGATAGCCCATTTATGATGTATGCTGTAAATGTATTAGAAGATAAACAAAGTCTTATTCCTGCAATTACACATGTTGACGGGACTTGCAGAATTCAAACTGTAACATCTAAACAAAATAAACATTATTACGAATTAATTAGTGAGTTTGATAAAATTAAAGATATTCCAATCTTGTTTAATACTAGCTTTAATCTAGCAGGTGATCCACTAGTCGAAACAGTTAAAGAAGCATTAGACACTTTAAGAAAATCAGATTTAAAATACTTATGGTTACCTGAAATTGGAAAATTATTATCTAAACAATAAACGCATATTTTTTACAGGTGTGCCGGGTAGTAGATGGAGTGGTATAGCACGTACTATTGAAGATAGTATTACTAGCTTTAACACATCGGATAGATCTGTAGATAAACAATATACGCATCATGCATTTAGTGGTCACGTTGGTGCGTATTTTGGAAAAGAAATGGAATATGATTCATGTTTAGATGATCCTAATTATTTAGATTCCGCTTGGTTAACTCCGGGCGGAACTAGACTTATTAAAAGTCATGATTGGGCGTATAAATTAGATAGTATTAAAGAAGTGTATCCTAATGATTGGATTATGTTAGTATATCGACCCGATGCAAGTAGTTATGCATGGTGGTTTGAAGCAGGGGGATTTCAAATTAGTTATCCTAATTATAGTTGGTATAAAAATCACGCTAAAATGCTAGCAGAGATTACTATACAAAATAATAATATCTTAGAATTTGGATATAAGCATAATGTAACATGGGAATATTTTACACCTCAGTGGCTTAGTAAACAGTTTAATCAAACAGTAGAGTTTACACAAACTTGGCCAGATATATTAGTAGCAATTGTAAAATGAGAGATCACGTCTGGTATATCAAATACGCAAGTGCAGCTACTATTCTAACTGCTATGATTTTTCATGTATTAGGACTTACTCCGTGGAATAGCATACTACAAATGATTGGTGCTAGTGGATGGATATATGTAGGATACAGATGGAAAGAACCTGCATTACTATTCAATTTTATTCCACAGTTTTTTATTATAATTCCTGGATTAATCTATCTTTATTTTTTTAAATAAACAAAAAATAATCGATTATTATTATCTTTTTTAAATGTTTCTAATGAAAGATTATATTGCTTTGCAAAATTATATGCAATTTCAAATGACCATGCAAAAATATCTACGTATGGTCCATTTGGATGTAATATACCTGGATTTGCTCTAATATAAATTTTGCCATTTGGAGCAAGCAACGACACAATTTTTGAAAATCTTTGATCAATATCATCGTGCGAATTAAAATTTAACGATCCTAAAACAAGTATATGATCAAATAACAATTCTGTAATATTAAAGTCTAAAATATCAACCATATATTCAGCACAATTATTATACGGATCGATACCTATTAAATTGTGTATTCTTCCTTTAAATGGATGATATCCACAACCAACGTCTAACACTGCATTAGGCTGTTGGTTATTAATTTCATCAACTAGATTCCAACCGCTATATGTGTATGCTTCAGTTTTTGGTTTCCATATTTCACCAAAAAATCTATTTAAATATCGAGCATCTAATGCATTTACAACTGTGTCAATCGTGCCATTAACATCTACTGTATCAAAATTTAACTCTTGTTTAATTGTATTTTGAAATTTAAGATATCTTGCAGGAGTCCATGGTAATTCGTTTATAACACTTTTTGAATTTAATTCAAGTCTTGTATTGTTATATTTTGGTAAATTGAAGGATTGTTCTAAATTTTTTATAATTAGATTAAAAATTCTAGTATTCATTAATGATTTTCCGTATGTGATAAATAATATTATAAAAATACAAAAATTTTGTATTATAGTGTAATTATCAAGGAGATAATATATGTTAACAGGAAAAGAGTTTGTTGCAAAAATCAAACAAGAGAACGCTGCATTATTTAAAGCTAGCCAAATTAATGTAAAAGCATACTTTGACAGTAACCCAAGTCAAGAAGAATTAGTTGACCATTTTATTGGTCGTATGGTTAATGAGCGCATGAATATGGTTGAAATTAGCCAAGCTATTGCAGAATTACCAGCTGATACTGATCCAGTTGAATTGCAATTATTAACACAACAAGCCCATGATGAGGCTGTACATTTTCGTCTAGTTAAAGAAGTAATTGAACACATTCAAGGTTCGCCTGTTGATGTTAATGCTGCAATTGCTGCAGAAGCTGCAAAACCTACAGCTAAAGGTGCATCGTTGTTAGCAAAATACGGCGCAGAAACTGATCCGCTTGCGTTAGCTGCATATCAACTAATTGCCGAAGGCCGTGCTGAAGCAGTTTGGAATCAAATGGCAGAATGCATTGAAGATACTTTTATTAGTAAATCATATGCGAAAATTGCCAAAGACGAAGGATTTCATTCTAATATTGGCGGATGGAAACTTGAAAAATTAGCAGTAGATTCAACTACACAAGCATACGTTACAACTATTGTAGATCAAATGCGTAAAGATTTATTTGATATTAGCTGCAAAAATACACTCGAAGTTCCTGCTGCAAAACAATTAGTTACCGACGCATACGGTTGGTAATACACTTAAGACGGGGTTACTCCCGTCTTTCTTTCACCTTTTTTAAAATAATAATATGAAAGCACAACGCATTTTAGTAATGGGATTGCCTGGTGCTGGCAAAACTTACTTAACATCACACATTGTAACTGAATTAAAAAACCGTAATAAACTTGTTAAATGGTTAAATGCAGACACTATACGAGAACAATACAATGATTGGGATTTTAGTACAGAAGGTAGAATCCGTCAAAGTAAACGTATGCGAGATCTTGCAGATTTGTCAACAGATATAGATTTTGTCATATGCGATTTTGTTGCACCATTGATTGAAATGAGAGATATTTTTGATGCAACATATGTAATCTGGGTTGATACAATTAATACATCACAATTTGCAGATACTAACAGTATGTTTATTCCTCCTCAAAATTATACATTTCGTGTTACTGAACAACACAGTGAAAAATGGGGTAAAATTATTGTGGATGATATTGTTTTATGAAACAACTGTTATTGTTAACTGGACCTCAAGGTGCCGGAAATCATTTATGGAGCAAAATTTTTAGTTTACATCCCGAGGTATATGGATGGAAAACATTATTAGAAAACTATTGGGAAGCACATAGATTTGCAGAACCGTTTTGTAATTATTGGAAAGATCACAGTTTATTAGATACATTTGATTGGTCACAAAGTAATTTTTACTTTACTAGTATTAGTTGCCCATTAGGAATACAAGAACATAAATGGATGCCTGATATTGCAGGATTTACTGCTGCAGTTGAACAACATAAGGTTAATGTAACTATCGTAGTTTGCGGACGTGATCAAACTATTTTAGAAAATCAACAAATTAGATTAAGAAGTGAACATACCTTTCCGCTGTTTATGGAACAGTTACTTACTTTTAAGCAGCCAATATTTTTAAGTTATGAGTTGTTGTATTTGTATAAAGAAAAGTATTTACAAAGTCTTAATCTTAATATTCCAATTGCGTACAATGATACCCGTATATACAAAATACTTAAAGATGACAGTAATAAAAAATATATACATTATGTTGATAATTATATTCTTGACCAATGTAATAAAACTGGGATTCCTTTAAAAGAGCTACCAAAATGAAAAAACTTTTAATATTAACAGGGCCGCAAGGATCAGGTAATCATATTTTTAGTAGAGTATTAAGCACACATCCTAACGTTGGCGGATGGAAAGAATTACTAAGTAGCTATTGGATTCCTAGTGACCAAGAAACATTTGCAAAATTTTGGGTATATCCAGAACTATTAACAGAACAAGATTTTGATGGATTTGATTTTTGGCTTGCAAATGTTAGTTGCCCTTTTTTCTACGACGGAATAAGATATGTTCCAAAGATATTAGAAGTAGCCAATCGCGCGTCGTTGTTTGGTATAACAGTTGAAATTGCAATCGTAGTTAGAGATCAAACCATTAACTCACTCCAACAAGAGCGTGTAGGCGGCCAAATTACACTATCAATTGCTCAGGATTATTATTATACTACCTTAGTACCAAGCAACTACAAAATACATTTCATAGATCACGAAGCCTTCTTTTTACATAAGTCGTACTATCTAAAATGGTTAAGTTCTATCCTTGATTTTCCTATTTTATACGACAGCAATGAAGTAATGAAATTTATAGAAACTGATGCTAATTCTAAATATGTACAATCAATTGAGACACACTGGCTTGATAGTGAAATTAGACACGGTCGTAAACCGTTTACTGATCGATGAACATAGGGTTAAGTCAAAGGATTTGGTATGACAAAGGACTGTCTTATGATGCACTCGATAGTTCTTGGTATTCATTTTTAAAAGATCATCAAATAACTGCTATTCAAAATCGAATTGATCAAAATTTTGATTACCTTGCAGATACACTTGATAGTTTTATCATTACTGGTGGCAATGATGCATCTATTAGAAGAATAGTTGAAATTAAATTAGCTACTGCAATGATGATACGAGGTAAACCTGTTTTAGGCATTTGTCATGGTGCATTTTTATTAACTGAACTGTTAGGTGGCACTATCATGTTGTGCAATAATCATACAGATACTAATCACATAGTAATTATAGATAACACTAGCATAATGGTTAATTCATTTCATACATTGCAAATAACTAACCCTCCGCCTGCTGCAACAGTATTGGCAGTTGATACAGAGGGGTATTGTGAATCGTGGATTGATAACTCATTAGCTGGTATAGTGTGGCATCCTGAAAGAATGAAATTTCCAGTTGTGCCTAACGACATTACAGTATTACTGCATATTTGAATCTAAAGATTTAGCAAAATCTAATAGATTAGGAAATTCACTAGCATTGCTACCAACTGGTAGTTTTACTGATCCGTTGTTAATTAATACTGGCGATGATTTTACTTTTGATGCTGCTTTAACATCAGCAGCTGACGAACCAATATAAATTGAATCTTTCCAAATAATCATATTTTCTTTTTGTGCTCGATCAAACATAGCTGTGTTTGGTTTAACATAGTCATCATGTTTGTCAGTACCAGGTGCAAAATACACATTTTTTATTCTTCCACCTGATTGTTGAATAAATTCAGTTACTGATCCAATGATATTTTCAAAATCTTGTTGTTGTAAATTCTTAGTACGTAACGTAGGTTGCCCACTAATAATTAAAAAATCATAACCCTTTCTTACTAATGTTTGAATTGCTAACTCTGCCCCTTCAAATATTTGTAACTGATCACCAGGTGTAAATGCAGTTGAGTTATCAAGTAATACTCCAAATATTTCTAAGCCAATTACTTTGCGATTTGCCTGCAGTTCCCATACATCTTTAACATATTTTAAATATCGGTTCATATATACTCCGTGTTGTGAAATATTTAGTAAGCAACAATATTTACGCCTTGCTTTTTGATAAATATAAGATAATGAATGGTGCATATATATGAGTTTTTTAAATTATTTTTTACCTGGACTAGGATCTACCCTTAAATTTAAAAATAGTCCTAAACTATCTTACAAAGGAACTGTAATTACAGTTACACCTAATGTAGTGGTAGACAGCTGGTTTGTGACTGATTTTTCAAGTGCAACATACGACATTGCAATTGAATATGGTATAAATGATATCGAACACGTTAATATTGTTGTAACATCACGGGTTAATCAAGCATCTATAATGATATACGGTATTACAAATTTAGGAAAAGATTTAGTTAAATTTACTGCAACTGTTGATTCATCAAAGGTATATTTAATTGCAAATCCATATACTGATGGAACTAATTCGTTAGTTAATATAAAACTTATTGTAAAATCAACATATTCTGAAAAAATAATGCCGTCACAAGTTCCAACTGTTACTGATTCCTCATCTAATATAGGCGGCGCAGATGGATCGTTTTTAAATTGGCAAAATTCAAATTTAGCAAACGGCACATTGTATGTAGCTGATGATGGAAATTTAAGTATTAGCAACATTGGTATTATTACTGTACCGTTAAACACTAGTTTAGCATCGGATTTTATTATGTCAACGTTGCATATACAGAATACAGATGGGTATATCGGAATTACTACTAATAGTTTAACCAATACTCTTACATTTACACTTAATTCAACTCCTAATTTAAATGTAATTAATTCTGTAGCAGCAACTCCGGCAGTATTATCAACGATTAATAATGTTAGTTTTGGCCTTACAACACCAGCTCCTGCAACATTTTCTAATTTAACAAACAATGCATCAACAACGCTATCACCTAGCAATCTAACAGTAACTATTGCACCTAGCGGCACTGGAACTATTAATATTTCTGCAGGAACTACTGGCACTATCGATAATACATCATTTGGAAGTACAACCGCAACAACTGGAAATTTTAACAGTTTGATGTTAAGTGGTACTGCAATTAATAAAACAAATTTGGTAAAAATTAAAGAATTAACACCAATACTTTTCTGTGGAGCAATATAATGAACGGTTATACATATATTAGTGTATCAGGTCAAAACACAATTGGATTAAATTATTCAAATAATACACTTAATTTAGTTGCATCTGGAGGTATCAATCTAACTACAAATTCAACTACACAAACATTAACTATTAATACTAGTTCAAATTTTTCAGTTAGCGACCTTAATGTAACTAACTCATTAACTCTTAATCCAGTTAATATTGGATCTATTGACAACGTATCAATTGGATCTATTACACCAAGAATTGGAGTATTTTCAACTCTTGTTGCAACTGGAGCAGTAACTTTTAATCCAGCAAATGCAAACATTACTATTAGCCCAATCGGATCTGGAACTCTTATTATTAATCCAGCAACTACTGGATCTATTAATAATGTTAATATAGGAAGTACTGTACCAGCTGCTGGTACATTTACTAATGTAACAATAACATCATTACAACAATCTAATGCTGCCAGTGCAGTAACAAAAGGGTTTGCAACTGCCCTTGCGGCAGCATATGGTGTTGCATTATCATAATGAAGATTAACATATGACATCAGTATTAAAATTATTTAGAAGTTCACACGGGTTTAATAGTCCATATTTTGTAGTAGACGCAAGCGGTAATATAGTTTCAAAATCGTTAACTATTACCGGAAGTCGAATTGAATTAACTAGTAATTCGTATATAAGTTATAACGGGTCGCCATTAATAACAAATACCGCGTTGTCATCAACGATTACATCTATTCCTGGAATATTAACTAGTTTAACTGTTAACGGAAATGTTTCAGTAACGGGCGGAAATGCATTAATAAATCCGTATACAACCGGTACGATTGATAACGTTATTATTGGTAGCACTACTGCAAAATCAGGGTCGTTTAGTACATTAACTGCATCGTCATTAGGATCTGTTAATTTAAGTCCATTAGGATTAGTTAACATTAATCCAACTGGACCTGTTTTTATAAAATCATCCGGTACTACAACTAGTATTAATTTAAATGCAACTGCATCGTCTTTACAATTAGGCGGAAGTAGAACTGCAGTATCGTCAACTTGGGCAATTTTAACTGGCACATTAAATTTACAATCAACCGGGTTACCGTATCATAGTTATAATAACCCACTGGCTACTGTTCCAACTGTTCAAAATTTTAATGTAACAATAAAGTTAAAAGCCGGAACCAATCAAGCAGCTAGTACACCTTTATTAGTTCCATCAAATACCCCTATTGGCTACTGCTTAAACGGTGTTGCTATTTTTAGTCCATCCGGTTATAATAAATCACCTACTGGTACAAATGCATATTATCCCGGATGGGAATACAATGCAGCACCAAGTTCAGGAATTGCATTAGGATATACATTTAATGATGATAATGCAGGTGGATCTGCATCATTATCAGGTACTTATCATTATAGAGATTTTAGCTTTATAACTGCATGGACTACTGGTGTAGGGTATACATTAGGTTCAACTACTACTACCGGTCTTGCAGAAATTAATACAATTCCGTATTATAATGGCAGTTTTACGCAAACAGATAATCATTCAAAAATATTAGGATTTGCAAACGACGGGTATCCTATCTATGGACCATATGGATATAGTACAGCAACTGATAGGTTTTCCACAGTTACGCGCATGGTTTCAGGATATACATTAAATACAATTAGAGTAGGTATTAATGCTCCTCTTGTAAATTCAACATATCCGTTAGGTATTTTTGTGCAAGATTATACGTTTACAACTGCTGGCACATTGGATGCAAACAATGGCAGATATTGTGTAACGCCTGATTATCCAAATGGCACTTACGCTTATTTTGTAACAGTTAATTCATCAGGATCTCCAGTGTATCCTTATATTATAGGACCTACATTCTATGGTGATATGAGTGCATCAGGTACTGGATTTGGACCATCAACAATTAATAACGGATCAGTAACTATTAGTCCAGCAAATACGCTTACCTTAGGTACAGTTGGACAAACTACTAACATTATTAGTAATTTAACATTAACTAATAATCAAAATATTACAATACGCCCAATTGGCACTGGTGTGTTATCGGTTAATCCTGTAACATTAGGCACTATTGATAATATGAATATTGGATCAACAATTGCTACAACTGGTAGATTTACAAATGTAACATTAACGACTTCTGATGAAAATTGGAATTCAAATAGATCTCAAGTATCTACTAAACGATATGCAGAAAACATGTCATTAGCATTAACATTCTTTGGAATGCATTAACACATAATATATTTGGAGATATTTTAAAATGGCCAAAAGTCAGATTAAACAATACACGTTTACACCCGGAGCAGCAGGTTCCGGTACAATTATAATTCCTGGAAAATTTGATTTAACACAGCTTCTCATAATTACAAACACTACAAAAAATACAATTCTTTATAATTTTGCAGATAGTACGTATTCTGGTACTACTTCAACTTTTACTCGCGGAGCTGCTAATGCTAATTGGCCTACAGGATTAGATAATTCTGACGGATATTCAACAATTACATTAGCAACCAATACATCGACTATGTCTTCATCAGATATTTTACAAATCTTTATTGAATTAGAATATCAGATAACAAGACCGTGGCACATGGGGACTGATGCATTTGAACGGACTCGTGTTGCATTACCTCAGTCAATGCTTGATGCTGACTTTGAATATGGATTACAGCCTACAAAATGGCAAGTAATTGATATGATGCGAGGATATCCGTCAGTATACGAAGTACCTGGAACAGATACCTCAGTAACAACAGTTACTACAGATGCATCAACCGGTACAAGCGGTGTTGGTGCTAGTCTAATTACTGTAACAACAGTTAATGCCCATAACTTTACGGTAGGACAGCCAATAACAGTAAAAGGTTATATTAATACAGTTACAGGATTTTCAAGAGCTGAAGGAACATTTGTTATTAACACAGTACCGGCTAACCCTGCAGATGCAGTAGGTAGTCCAACTACGTTTACTTACTATGCAAAAGCAAAAGTTGGTACTAATAATGGAGATGTGCTGTCATCAACATATACACAATTACGTAAAGGTTCGTATTATACCGGCGCTAGCGTTTCAACTCCGGCGTTTTCATATAATGCTAATGCTACTTCTACTATTACTGTTACATTTCCAGGACCACATGGGTTTGTGCCTGGAGATTCTATTACAACAGTGATTAGTTCTGATAACGGAAGTAACAACCACACCCTTGCACAAGGTCCATTTTATGTTGAATCGATCCCCTCAGCTGTATCATTAACTTTTACTGCAAGAGCCGCTGGAACCATTACAGGTACGATACTAGGCACATTGTATAGTAGACCTGATTGTTTTTATATTCACAGACCATTTGACGGAGGAGTGCAGTTAGGAACTGGTGGTCCTAGCCACGGTGCGCATGCAATTCGTATGAGTAAAAAATATATTAGGTATCAATCAGGTAAAGCTATTAATTATAATACTGGTATATTGTTTGCACCTAATTATGATATTAGAAGTGTTAGTGCATCAGGTACTGCGATCGGCAGTACAATTACTGTTGTTACTGATGATACAGATCATGGTTGCCAAGTAGGCTGTACTATTTCTATAACAGGCGCAACTACATCAGGATATAACGGGTCTTATGTAGTCAATGGCATTGTTGATGAACGTGCATTAACCGTACTTGCAACTAATGTACTTGGATCGACGTTATCTGGGTTATCATCGCCTGCGTATATTAGCGTAAAATATTGGAACGGATCGACTGTGCGTGCAGGAACATTTGATGATCAAAATGGCATGTATTGGCAATACGATGGTCAAACTCTTGCAATTGGTAAACGATCATCAACATATCAAATTTCAGGCAACGTTACTGTAGTTCCTGATAGTAATTCAATAACTGGTTCAAATTCTCGGTTTACAACACAGTTAGTTGCAGGTGATCGAATTGTTATCAAAGGAATGTCCCACGTGGTTTCATCGGTTGTAAACGATACTCAAATATATATAACACCTGATTATCGTGGTTCAGTTAGCGCAGTTGGCGTTAAAATGGTAAAAACGATTGACTATATTGTTCCTCAAAGTCAATGGAATACTGATCGATGCGACGGAGGGAACGATGCTCATAATCCAAGTGGGTACAACATTGATGTGTCTAAAATGCAAATGATTGGATTACAATGGACATGGTATGGTGCAGGATTTATTGAATGGATGATACGCGGTCCATTAGGAAATTTTATTGTTGTTCATAGATTACGCGGGAACAATTTAAACAATGAAGCATATATGCGGTCAGGTAACATGCCAGTTAGATATGAAGTATTAAACGAAAGTGCAAGAACTGCGACTACTGCTGATCCAGGAAGCAGCGGTACTACGTTGTCTGTACTTGATACTACATTTTTCCCAACAACTGGAACATTATATGTCGATAATGAAATTATTACCTATACATCGAAAACTGCAACATCTTTTGGTAATTTAACACGCGGTGCATCTCTTACTAATTTTAATGCAGGTCTAAATAGAACGTATTCGGCAGGTGCTGCAGCTAGTCATTCGATTAACACTGGTGTTATTTTAATTGGGCAAACTGCAACTCCTAGTGTTAGTCATTGGGGCTCTGCATTTATAACAGATGGCCAATTTGACAACGATAGAGGATATATTTTTAACTATCAGGCTACTAACATTAACATTTCAACTAAAAAAACTACTGCATTTGCAATTAGATTAGCACCTAGTGTATCTAATGCAATTATTGGTGATTTAGGAGTAAGAGAATTAATTAACAGAGCACAATTGTTATTACAAGGTATTGAAATTACTGCAGGTAACAGTAGTAATGCAAACACTGCAATTGTTATTGAAGGAATATTAAATCCGTCAAATTATCCAACTAACGTAGCTAATATCACATGGAACGGTTTACAATTACAATCACAAAGTGGACAACCAAGTTTTTGTCAAATTTCATCCGGTTCTTCTGTAACATTTTTAGGTGTTAATACGTTATCAACATCTACATCAGGCGCACTAGTTGGTGCAACTGTTATTCCTGTTGCAAGTACAACTGGTGTTGCAATTGGTGACGATGTTTACTCAACTTCCGTAACAAATGCATTTGCCGGTAATGCTAAGGTTATAACATTTGTAGCAAATACAAGTATTACAATATCATCACCATTAGTTACTGTATTAACTAATGGTAACAATGTTACTATTAGTAGAAATTCGTATGCGTTACCAGGAGAGACTATTTTTTCTTTTATTAGTTCTCCTGCAAATAAAGACTCATTAGATCTATCACCATTAAAAGAGTTAACAAATACTCCAATCGGAGGACGCGGCACATTCCCTAATGGACCTGATGTATTGTTTATTAATTGTTATTTAACGCAAGGATCACCGATTAATGCAAACTTAGTATTACGCTGGGGCGAAGCGCAGGCTTAAAGACTATCGATAATATCGATAACAGTTTGGATCTTAGTTTGTATAATTTTATTACGCAGGCTAAGATCTAACCCACGATGAAGCGGTTTCGGTAAACTTTTTAAAGTAAACCATCCCCATGCAACATGCTCATCGCTTAATTTCGGTATAAATTCATCTTGAATTAGACAAAAATATGTATGAAAATTAAAAACACTATCGTTAGAAACAAATTTTTCTAATGGTAGTGTTTTTTTAATGACCGGTAAAAACCCAATTTCTTCTTCAATTTCACGAGTTAGTCCCTGCCATGGGTTTTCATTAATTAGATTAGTGCCGCCGACTAACCCCCAGGTTCCTTGATGTTTACCTGAGGATTTTTGTATTAGCAGTACTCTGTGAGTATGTTGGGCATATATTAATGCTCCACTACAAATAATTTTATCTTTTACAGTTCGATTTTCCATAATCCATCTTTGTATACACCTTCGAATGATTTAACCCACGAAACACCGTTCCATAAGTATTGGACTCCTGTGTATATATTTGTTTGCCAAACCATTGTGTCATGCTCTTGATTGCTGTTAAAAATAACATTCCATTGGGATCCTGACCATTCGATAATATCATTTGACCGTGCAACTAGATCAGTACCGCTAACTGATTTCCATGCATCTGCACCGTCTTCGTTTTGTATTGCGCCCATGTCTTCAATAATGATTAATCTAAGTTTAACAGGAATATTTTCAATACCGTTGTATTCTACTAGTGGATTAAATGTTTGCGGATTAACAATTGCATCAACTTTACTTCTTGCAGATGATTGATCAAACCCTTCGTCAGTGTTAAATAACCCGTTACTATCGATCAATGAATCAAACTGCAATGTTAACGGATCCCATACTACATTTAAAATTACAGGATTCTCAGAGTCTATATCGATTGTACCAACGATTTCACTTCCGTCATCTTGGCTTAAAAATAATCTACTTACGCCTGCGATAAATTCAGCACCGTATGCAGCAAAAATGTCAGTCCAGTTTATAGGGTGGCCTTGTTTTATCGGTATTTCAATTACCGGTTCTGCTGGCACAACATTTTCCGAAGGTCCTAGTAAAATAACTTGGCTGTCGTAAACTTGAATATTAAATCTTGTAATAGTTGTTCTAATTTTTGTTAGTAATTCTGCAAGCGACGGTGTAGGTTCAGCAGTGTCGACACCCAGTCCTTCAACATAACCTGTTTTATTGTAATCGTTTTGTCCCCAAATGCCTGTGATAATATTTGTAATTACGCCAAGTTGTTTAACTTTAACGGGTGGACTTATCCATATAGGAGTGTCTAAGGTTATAGTTGCAATATCGATAGGGCTATCAGTGCCTACTGGCACTTGTCTACTTGACCAGTTTACGTCGTTTAAGTATAATACGCTTAAACTTGTCCAATCGAGATAGTTCTCATTAGTTTGCAACTCTAAACTTGGATTAAAAAACATTAAAATTTGTTCTAATAACTGTAATTTTTGATCAGTATTTGCTGACCAAATATCAACTTTTAATGCAAGTTTAAACGGAGTTGGCATTAATCGTTCAACAGTGTAATTACGACCGTTTGAATTATTATACGCACCTGTTTCGGGGTCAATACCTCTTTCTCGCAAATGCATTTTTCCAACAAAGGTTGCATCAGCCAATCTATCTTTATCAAGTGATAAGCTACTAATGTATACACTTATTCTTGGCACACTGTTAATTTTATTTTCAGAATTTTGTCGCATAATAGTTGCAGCTTGTCTATCCGCATCACCGTATAAAACAGGAACCCTGACTAGAGTACCATCGCCATATCTTACAGTGAAGTTACTTAAAATACGAATTGTTTGGGTAAGATATCGTCTTATTTGTCCATCATAAAAGTGCATCATAATTATAGGTCCGCCCTTGGTTTAAGTGCTTTTGAAAGACTTTGCCTTTGCAATTCACGAGAATTACATAATTCAATTTTCCATGTACCGTAATAGGGAATGTCATGTCCTTCGGGTAGGGTTATTCTTACTTTTTCGACTGAATCAACAGTGTATGCTGTAATAATTCCCGGATAATCTGCAACAGTAAACGGTAATTGATACGGAATAACTTCTGCAGAATGCAAGGTTAATATTAGATAATTTACATTTACAAAATTAATCTGTGTATCGATAGCAAAATCACCAACCTCTAAAGTTGCATATTCTGTTGCGATTGCATGTTGATAGGTATAATCAATGTTATTAACAAAACTTGTTTTTAATGTTTGTCTCGTATCTGTTTGAGTCATTGTCATTCGAACTGCATCTTCGGTGCGTAACCATTTTGTGCCGTCGAATCTAAATAATCTATTTGGTAAGAAATCGTTGCGTAAATAGAAATCGTCTTTTGCGGGATTAGTTGGAAATTGTATTCCGTGTCCAAACACGTATCCATTAACTGGATAACCGTCTCCGACTAAGTAACCAGTATAACCAGTGCGCAATGGTACTGCATTATTACTACTTGCAAGAATATTATCACCTTCAAAACTAGCATCGATTTCATAAGTGTCAGCTCGGTTTAATATAACACTGCCGTCATTGGGATCAGCAGATAATGTATAAAATTGTCGAGTTTCGTAGCCACTCAACGGCGCGTCATTTTCAGACTGTGCAATAACAGCATCGTTAATTTGATATTCTATTGCTCGAGTGCTTAGAATATTTTCAAGCGTATTTCCGATAAATGGTGCAAAGTATTGTGAATTGGACGGCTCATTATTTGTAGTGCTTGCAGTAACGTTGAATAATAATCCATTACGTCTAACAATTTCACCGGGTTGGTAAGTTGTTGCAGCATCGTAATCGCCAACAAATACATCGGCATCTTCGCCTACTGGTTTAGTAAGCACGTCGGCAAATTGTTGACTATCTGTGATTTTTTTAATTTTTAATCTATATAGATGTGGAAACCATGTTGCGCTAAAACCTTCGCTAGCACGACCTACATCTTCTATAACATAATATCGCGGCAGACTTACATCAAAATCATTAAGAGCAAAATCATCTCGTAGGTGTGGCATTTCCATTACATCACCACATAATGGTTTGCGTCCAAGGAACTTAATAAAATCGTTGATATGTACTGTCATAAAAATCGTGTCGTTGTCAATGAATAAACCAAATTGACTTAAATTGAAATCGATGTTTTGCACATTGTAGATTCCTCGGATCCTGTAAATCTCCGGATCGTACTTTCTATCACGATTTTCTAAAAACAGCAAATCTTGTATATTAGTTTCTTTTACTGCATCATAAACTGGTTGATCAGCAGTGCCCTCGTCCTGTATTTTAGGACCAAGGTATTTGTGAACATATACATCAGTGCCGCCGACTTGAAACATCTGCGAGATATGGTGATCAATAAATCTATAATTATTACCTTTCTCAGGTTTATATAAGCTTAATTTGGGCAAAGTACTTCTCCGTGAGTGTTATCATATTTATCGTAATATAGATCTACAATTGTTTCCGTGCCACCTGTTGTAATTACATTTAACGCATATTATACCGCAATGTTCGCATGTGTACGTTGGTCTTAGTGATGCTAATTCTGACATTTTCTGTTTTACTGCATCGGAGTTGAGCTGCTTTGATTATTTTGAAATAGCTATTAGTATATTTATTATCGATAAATAACATTGTTGATGTCCTCTTATGACGTTAAAGTAGTTAGGAATTGCAGTTCCGTGAGCTACATTTTTATTTATCATATAGATTTTTACGGAGCAATATATGTCTGATGACACAACTTCATTACTAGAACGAAATAAAGTATTTGAATATGTTAGAACTCTTCTCGGTGACGGTATGATTGACATTGAGCTCGACCCTATCCATTACGAAACTGCACTTGATAAAGCACTAATTCGTTTTAGACAGAGGAGTCCAAATGCGGTCGAAGAAAGTTACTGTTTTATAGAATTAACACAGGATCAAAATGAATATAGATTACCGGATGAAATCATTGAAGTTCAGAGTGTATTCCGTCGCTCAATCGGATCGCGTTCGGGCATGGGTGCCGGTGGCACTTTATTTGAACCGTTTAATTTGGCCTATACTAACACATATTTAATGAGCGGTAGTATGATGGGCGGACTAGCAACCTATGAAATGTTTGCAGGTTATCAAAAATTAGTAGGACGTATGTTCGGTAGTTACATTGAATTTAAATGGAAACAACAAAACCATACACTAACTATTTTACAAAGACCGTTTGCTCAAGGTGAGCAACTACTAGTTAAGACACATAATTATCGTCCTGATTTTGTGTTATTAACTGACATCTATGCCAAACAATGGTTGCGTGATTTTACGCTTGCTACCTGTAAAATGATGTTAGGTGAAGCGCGTAGTTTATTTGCTAGCATTGCAGGACCGGGCGGTAGTATTTCACTTAATGGTAATGATTTAAAGTCATCTGCAAAAGAAGAAATTGCAAATTTAGAAAAAGAACTTGACAATTACATGACAGGCGGTTCGCCGATGACATTTATAATTGGCTAAAAATATATTGACGCTCCGGTAATTTTGTTATATAATAATACATTATGTTAGATTATTGGAGTAAAATATGATAGTTGGTATTGTTGGGTTTATCGGTTCAGGAAAAGACACTGCTGCAGAGTATCTTGAAAATGAACACAATTTCAAAAAAGAATCATTTGCTGCAAGTTTAAAAGATGCAGTATCAAACGTATTCGGTTGGGACAGGGATCTAGTTGAAGGCCAAACTGAAAAATCAAGAGAGTGGCGAAATCAAGTCGACGAGTGGTGGGCGACTAGATTAAATATGCCGCAGTTAACACCTAGGTGGGTATTACAACACTGGGGGACTGAACTTTGTCGAGTTGGATTTCATACTGATATTTGGTTAGCTAGTTTAGAACGACGACTTTTAAACAGTGCTACAAACGTAGTAATATCTGATTGTAGATTTGAAAATGAAATTGCTGCAATTAAACGATTAGGTGGAAAAATTATTCAAATTAATCGTACATCGCATGTTCATGAAGAACTAATGAACTTTGCAAGTCGCGGCGACCAGACTGCTATTCAACTGCTTAACGATCTCGAAGTTCATCAAAGTGAATGGGCATGGCGGAAAGTTGCTGCAGATTATGTTATTGATAATACCGGGTCACTTTACAATTTATATTATCAACTTAAAGAAATTATAAATCAGGAGTTAAGTCACCCTGCCGCCATGTAATTCCTTCTCGATGTAATATCCGTTGACAGTTTGCACACACTGTTTTAAGGTTACTTGGTCTACAATTGTTTAAATCACCGTTTACATGATACACTGCAAACACTTCGGTAAACGGTGATTTAAACCCGCACTTTTCGCACTGATTCTTGATACGATATCCAGCCCTGTACCATCGAGCTATTCCGGCATACTTTCCGCCTTTTAAACAAGCTTCACATAATTTTCTATAATACGTCCTACCGTTTTTAATGTAATTAACTGCAGCAGGTCGGTATCCGCACGAACAAAGTGGTCTCATGCTTATATTTACACCTTTTCTATCCCTTTTATACAGGGTTAAACACGGTTAATTAGCCATTATACTATAAATACACGTAGAACTTGAATTTATGGAGAATATATTATGGCTCAACTTAGTTCACCAGGCGTAAGTGTATCAGTAATCGACGAAAGCGCGTACACTTCGGCAGCTCCTGGCACAGTCCCTTTAATTTTTGTAACTTCGGAAGAAGGGAAACAAAACGCATCCGGAACAGGCACTGCTCCGGGTACATTAAAAACAAACGCAGGCAAAGTTTATCTTTTAACTAGCCAAAAAGAGTTAGCAGATACCTTCGGTACTCCTATCTTTAAAACTGACGCAAACAACAATGCAGTTCATGCAGGCGAGCAAAACGAGTTCGGATTGCAAGCAGCTTACAGTTTCTTAGGTGTTAGCAACCGTGCGTATGTAGCACGGGCAGACATTGATCTTTCACAATTAGATGCAAATGCAACTGCACCATTAGGTGAACCAGCAAATAACACATTTTGGTTAAACACACTCGACACAAAATGGGGTGTATTTGAATGGGATTCGCGTTCGGCAGATCTAGGCGGCCAAACATACACTGTTAAAAAACCAATTGTTATCACAAGCACTGTAATTGCACCGGATGGTACACCAGTAAACACTTACGGTTTAAATGATACTTATGCAATTGTTGCAGTATCTACTGTTATTGCATTATGGTACAAAGATAACGGATCGTGGGTCAAAGTTGGCACATCTGCATGGAGAAACGCAAATCCAACAGTTATTGCTACTGCAAACACTTTTAGCGCAACTGCTACTAGTAACGACATTACCATTAACGGAATCGCGATTGATAATAATGCAGATTTAGCTGCATTAGTTAGTGGAATCAATGCAAGTTCGGCATTAATTGCATTAGGGATCACTGCAGGCACTCAAAGTGGAAAATTAGTTTTATACTCTACTGGTGTTGCAATTACTCTTAGTGGTGCATTAGTAGATGGTTTAGGTTTATCATCAACAACATATCCTGCTCCGGCACTATGGATTGGCCCGCATACTTCTATACCACCGTTTAAAGCAAATGACGAAAATCGCCCAAGTGGGTCGGTTTGGGTTAAAACAACTACACCAAACAATGGTGCTGATTGGGTAACAAAAGTTTATAGCACTGATACAGGGTCGTGGGTCTCAAAATATCCTCGATTATTTCCTTCGCACGAAGCAGCATTAGCAGGATTAGATCCAGTAAGTGGCGGATTAAGTCTTGCAGGTAACACAATGTATATCAAATACAACGTTGCAGAAGGAGTTACTAACGGCAAGCCAGATGCTGCTAACTTTACAGTTTATCGTCGTCGTAGCGCAGTATCTACTAGCATAGTTTCGTTTACTGTTGTCGCAGAAACAGGTACCGGTAACGGCCATTTATCTGCAGGAGCATACGCATTTACTTTGCAAGAATCAGTTCCAGGTAGTGATACATTAACTACTGCAGTAACTGTCTCGTTTACTGTAACATCAGGTCAACCAGCAGCGTCTATTGCATCTGCAATCGTTACTGCGATTAGCACACAACTTTCATCTTATCGATCAAATGTTGCAGTGTCATTAGTTACCGGTACTACAAAAATTAGTATTGAACACCGCACAGGCGGCGAAATTAAATTAAATGAAACTGTCGGTACACCGATAGTAAAATTATTTAAAAGTGCAACTGGCCCATTTGTTACTAATTTATACCGACATCCAGACGGTATTACTACACATTTTATTGCAAGTACCTGGACTTCATTACTTGACGACAACACCGGCGGATTTATATCTGCACAAGACACTGCAGTTACTGGGCCAACAGTTGACGGAAGATTGTGGTATAGTAGCGTAGTTGATGAAATTGATCTTTTAATTCACAACGGTACTAAATGGGTAGGTTACTTACATCCAACTAGTCCGACGTATGCAGCAGGTGCATTGCAAACTGACCCGGCAGGTATAATTGTTGGTGCAACTACACCTACTACGCAAACAGATGGCACACCGTTAGCAAATGGAGATATTTGGCTTGACTCTTCGGATCTTGAAAATTATCCAATGCTTTACAGCTGGGCAGGTTTTACAAGAAAATGGTTGTTAATTGATAAATCAGATCAAACTACTGACACTGGTATTTTATTTGCCGATGCTCGATGGGCAACTACTGGACAATCAGAAACACCATCTGCAATTACAGACTTATTAGTTAGCGATTTTGTTGAGTTTGATGCGCCTGATCCTGCATTATATCCTAAAGGTATGCTGTTATGGAATCTACGTAGAAGCGGATTTAATGTTAAACGATTTGTTAGAAATTATGTTAATTTGCTTGAACGCAATGTTAGATACTCAAACGAATCGCAAGGCACTAACGGCAACGAATACTATCCACACAAATGGGTTAGTGAATCTGCTAATCAAGAAAACGGCGCAGGCACTTTCGGTCGCCATGCACAACGCAAAGTAGTTGTTCAAAAATTACAAGCACTAGTTAATGCAAACCAGTCAGTTCGTGACGAAGAAAGTAAATTATTTAATTTAATTGCAACACCTGGGTATCCTGAATTAATTGGCGAAATGATTAATTTAAATTATGATCGCGGTTTAACAGCGTTTGTTGTAGGCGATACACCTGCAAGATTAACACCAGATGCAACTACGTTAAGCAGCTGGGGTAACAATGATGCAGGTGCGTTAGAAGACAACGATCACGGGTTAGTATCAAGTGACGAGTATTTGGCTGTATTTTATCCATGGGGTTACACTAGTGACAACATTGGCAATAACATTGCAGTCCCGCCAAGCCACATGATGTTACGCACGATTGCATTAAATGATCAAATTGCTTATCCGTGGTTTGCACCAGCAGGTACAAGCAGAGGTGGTATTACTAATGCTACGTCAGTTGGGTACATTACTGCCGAAGGTGAATTCCAGTCGGTAGCGTTAAATGTCGGGCAACGTGATACCTTAGCAAGCATTAAAGTTAATTCAATTACATTTATTGCAGGTTCAGGGTTAGTTAATTTTGCACAATATACTCGTGCAAGAGCAACAACGGCATTGGATCGTATCAACGTAGCACGTTTAGTTTGTTACCTTCGTAGACAGTTTGCGCAATTATCTAAACCATATTTGTTTGAACCAAACGACAAAGTTACACGTGATCAAATTAAATCAGCAGCAGAAAATTTATTACTTGAATTAGTAGGACAGCGTGCATTGTACGACTACTTAGTAGTATGTGATGAATCAAATAATACTCCTGCAAGAATTGATCGTAGTGAGCTTTACTTAGATGTTGCAGTTGAACCAGTAAAAGCAGTAGAATTTATTTACATTCCATTGCGTATTAAAAACACTGGTGAAATTAAAGCACTAGGCAACGCATAATAGGAGCATAATAAAATGTCAATTGCAACATTATCAAGATTTACAGTACCACTAGCAACTGATTCAAGTGCTAGTGCGCAAGGCTTATTAATGCCTAAACTGAAATATCGATTCAGAGTAACATTTAATAGTTTTGGTGTTTCTGCTGCAACTACTGAGCTTACTAAGCAAATAGCTGAAGCAGGACGTCCCGAAATATCCTTTGAAAAGAAAACAATCGATGTTTATAACAGTAAAATTCAATATGCTGGCAAATGGACCTGGAGCGCAATCAGTATTAAAATACGTGACGACGTTACTGGTGCAGTTAGCAAAATTGTTGGCGAACAAAACCAAAAGCAAATGGACTTTTTTGAACAAAGTTCTGCTGCTGCTGCAGGTGACTACAAGTTTACAATGGTAGTTGAAATGTTAGACGGCGGCAACGGCGCTAACAAACCGGTGGTGTTAGAAACTTGGGAATGTTATGGTTGTTTCATTGAAAAAACAACTTATGACACTCTTGCATATAACTCAGCTGACCCTGTTCAGATTACATTGTCAATTCAACCTGATAATTGTGTTCAAACTGGCGCAACTGCAGGATTTGGTGTTCCTGGATCACCAAGAACCGCTGGTACAAGCATGACAGTGGGCAGTAAAAAAGCTTAACTGAAATTGCTATTAAGAAAGCTCGCTATATGCGGGCTTTTTTATTGACTAGACATAATATGCGCAGTTAACTTATTGCATAAATAATTGTATGTCATTTACACCTACGAACCAATTATATTCAGATCCAAATATATTTTTGCGTAACCAGCAGCACGCCTCGCGATTATTTGTCGACGATCAATTTAGATTACTACCAAAAAATAAATTCTTATTTCATGTTGCTTTTAATATCAATCCAAAAGCAGTATATAATACAGAACTGTTAGCTCGTCATAAAAACGAAATTAATATGCTAGTTAAATCTATCGATTTACCTAAGTTTACAGTTCATAATGTAACGCTTCATCAGTATAATAGAAAAAAAGTCGTTCAGTATCAGCACAAATTTGAACCGCTAACGGTAAAATTTAACGATGACAACATGGGCGTAATGAACCTGTTATGGCAAAATTATTATCGATATTACTACTACGATCAAGGTGCCGCAGAAAAAGGTACTGCATTTAAACGAAACGCAATACAATCGTCATCGGCAATTAGAAGTAACTACGGTTATACTGCGCCACTTGAGCCATTTTTTAATTACATCACAATTTACCAAATGGCAAGACATGACTTTGTAAGTTATCGATTAATAAATCCAGTGTTCAGCGAATGGAACCATAATAGTTTAGATTATGCAGTGTCTGACCCATGCGAGTTTGATGCAAAAATTGCCTACGAATCTGTATATTATGATAGGGGTACAGTAAGCTCTGACACTGTTGACGGATTTGGATTAGAACATTATGATTTAACACCGTCACCGTTGAGTGGTACGCCTAACACTACAGCAACTCCGATTATTACCGGTACTGATTCTACAAATCCATCGGCAGCTACACAAGTAAACAACTATCAAAATATGGCTACAAAATCAAACTTATCAACATTAACATCTAACACGCAGCAAACAACCAGCGGCTTAAATGGTATTACGTTTCCTGGGAGTACTACTAACACTAGTACAGTTGCATCGTTAGTTAATTTAGGAGTATAACATATGGCAGGAAATTTACCTCGTGCTTTAACATCGATAGATAGTTCAACTGAAGTAAGACAGTTTTTTGATAAATTTTACACTAACAAAGTAAGTTTTCCGGCTGCTGAAATCGATGCAACAGTTGGTTTCTTTTTAAAACGAGAATTTGATCTTGAAAGCGCCCGAGCTACTGCAATAGTGTTGCTTAATCAAGCAAAGTTAGATAATGTAAATGTTTTTGAATTACTAGATACATTGAAAACATTGCCCGATGTCCAGTTAAGTCAACTAGTTGCACAAGTTTTAAATTCTTACCGAGAAAAAACAAGTTTTCTTGGCTATCGAGTTGCCGCCATTAGCGACGACTATGAAACACGGAATATACTAGTATAATGGCAAAATTTGCACGCGGCAAGTTTGCAATGAAAAACCCAGGAAAATATGTTGGTACCAAGGTTCCGACATATAGAAGTTCTTGGGAATTTAGTTTTATGCAAATGTGCGATACTAACCCTGCAATACAAAAATGGGCAAGCGAAGCAATTCAAATTCCATATCGTGATCCGTTAACAGGTAAAAACAGTGTTTACATTCCGGACTTTTTTATTCAATACCTTGATGCAAATAATAAACTAAATGTTGAACTAATCGAAATAAAACCTGCAAGCCAGCAACTAATAGAACGTGTTGGTAAGAACAAATATAATCAAGCACAGTTTGTTAAAAATCAAGCAAAGTGGGCAGCAGCGACTATTTGGTGCAAACAACAGCATATAAAATTTAGAATTCTAAACGAAAATGATATGTTCCATAACGGGCGAAGATAAGTACGTGTATGACAAAAAAATTAGAAGAATTATTAAACTTACCAGCAAGTAAAGAAATTGTCCAGGAAACAGAAAAGAAAAAACCTGTTAAAACTGATCCAGGACCGTTATTTAGAGATATGTCAGAGTTTGATAAAATATCAGCAGCGTTACCTCAGGTAAAAGGCCTAGGCGATATTAGCGATTCTGAATTCGATGCGCTTGCACAGCGTGCGACTGATGCATACGACGACCTAATGGATTTAGGAATGAACGTAGAAGCAAGATATAGTGGGCGAGTGTTTGAAGTAGCAGCTAGTATGCTTAAGAATGCAATCGATGCAAAGTCTGCAAAAATTGACAAAAAATTAAAAATGATTGAGCTGCAACTTAAAAAACAAAAGTTAGATAGTGATGTTCATTCTGATGATCCTGGAATTAAAATTGCAGGAGAGGGTGTAATCATAACAGATCGCAATAGCTTGATTGAAAAATTAAAGAACATGAAATAAATACATTATTGGGATTGAATTATGAAATCATTTAAAGAATACTTAACCGAAAGTAAACAAGTTTACGAATTTAAAATTAAACTTGCAGGCGACCACGAGGACGCCGCTGAAAAAATTAAAGCAGCATTGGCAAAGTTTAATGTAGAATCTCTTTCTGCAGCAAAACGTACACCGATTCAAGAAACACAAGCAGATTTTCCAAACCATCAAAATATTAACGTTACTATATTCGATGCAACATTAGGTTATCCTGCTACTAACTTAGAAATTGAAAGTTTGGTTGCAGAAGCATTGTCGTTAACTCCGTGTTGCGTGCGTATACGCAATTCTAAAGATGAAGAAGAATATGAAATTAATCACGAACACGACGAAGTGACATTAGAACCAAAGTTGATCAGAGATTACGATAAAGAAAATAATCAAGATGTAGTCGGTGAAAAACACGTAATGAGTTTACTAAAAGATTTAAGTAAAACTAAAACTCAAGGTCTGCCGTACAAAGGTATTAACGAAAAAATTTTAGCAAAGAAAGCACCAAGTGAAAAAGTTGCTTCGGCTAAAGTCGATAAAAAAATAGGAACGACTAGTGTTATTGGTTCAAAAACTATTGAAAAACCTACAGCACGTTAAGGAAGATAATTATGAACTTTAAAGAACTAGCATTAAAATTACAAAGAATTAACGAAGGATCGATTCCGGAGTGCGGTGAAGATATGTCAAGTATGTTACCAGGTATCATGCACAAAGACGAACCGCAAAAACAAGCTGATAATGTTAACATGACTATTAACATTTCTGGACAAGGTGCCGGTGGTCTTCGTGATTTAATGGACATCCTAAGAGATATCGAAGATGGCGGATCAGATGCAGATGATCAAATGATGGTCGGTGGTAGTATTGACCAACTATTTGGCAAATCAGAAGAAGAACCTGAACACGAATTAATCGGCGACGGGTTCGAAAATGCACCGATAGGTGCAGATGGTCCGCACACTTTTCCGCAAGATACATTAATGAAAATTGGTTCAAATGACGGTCGTGGCGACAACGAAGCACCAAAAGTTAACGGTGGTGGTCAGCCACACAATATAAGCGAAAACTTAATTAAAGAATTGCATGCTCATTATGCCGATGTTAAAAATCGAGCATTAACAAAATAGCAACCAAATAGCTCCGTAAGGGGCTATTTTTTTGGGTAAATATAGTTATGGCAAAATCACTAGACGGAGTCTTAACTAAGAAGGCTCACAAAACAGAACAATTTACAGAGCATCATGTTGCAGAAATGCTAGCGTGTGCTGATCCAGATAATGGTTACTTACACTTTTCAAGAAATTATTATCACATCCAGCATCCTGTTAAAGGTAAACTATTATTTAAACCCTTTGATTTTCAAATTAACTTATTAAGCAGTTATCATAATCATCGATTTAATATTAACATGCTACCGCGGCAGTGCGGCAAGACTACATGCGCAAGTGCTTACATACTATGGTTTGCAATGTTTCATCCTGATCAAACTATCCTAGTTGCAGCGCATAAATTTACAGGTGCGCAAGAGATTATGCAGCGTATACGATACGGATATGAATTATGTCCGGACTTTTTACGTGCAGGTGTGGTGAGTTACAATAAAGGATCAATGGAATTTGACAACGGGTCTCGTATTGTAAGTCAAACTACTACAGGCACGACTGGTAGGGGTATGGCTATTTCATTATTATACTGCGACGAGTTTGCATTCGTTCAACCAAACATTGCTGAAGAATTTTGGACATCTATTTCTCCTACACTGGCAACAGGTGGACGTGCTATTATTACTAGCACACCAAACAGCGACGAAGATCAGTTTGCACTTATTTGGAAAGAATCAAAAGACTTGTTTGACGAATTTGGCAACGAAAACCCTAACGGTGTAGGCCGTAACGGCTTCTTTGGCTTTAAAGCCGACTGGTGGGAACATCCAGATCGTGACGAGCAATGGAAAAAAGAAGAGCTCGGTCGTATAGGCGAAGAACGTTTTAGACGTGAATACAACTGCGAATTCTTAGTCTATGACGAAACATTAATCAACAGTATTAAACTTTCAGAACTCATAGGACGCGAACCGTTGATAAAAATGGGTCAAGTCCGCTGGTATAAAAAACCAATTCCTGGGAACGTATATATGGTTGCACTCGATCCTAGTCTAGGAACAGGTGGCGACTATGCAGGTATACAAGTATTCGAACTTCCTAGCTTTACACAAGTTGCAGAATGG